>Ga0206131_10005320_pt1 | contig 13645 bp, 13 predicted proteins | sample Helgoland_Spring_FD_148636 | JGI IMG/M metagenome (GOLD analysis project Ga0206131, IMG submission 148636) | Pelagic subsurface seawater microbial communities from Kabeltonne, Helgoland, North Sea - Helgoland_Spring_Bloom_20160517_1 | ecosystem: Environmental > Aquatic > Marine > Epipelagic ...
TGGATTCAAACGGATACTCGCCGGTCCACTCATCATTGGTATGACTATAGTTGATTCCCAACTTGTGCATAGTCATGGGAATACTGAGATATGTGTATGCTGTGAATACAGTAGAACGTACCTTGTCGTGTCGTAAGCATAACTCAATAGCATGAGTACAGCAGTCGGTCATAATAGCATAGGGCGCGCCGGTAAACTCGGCCAGTTCTTTTTCAAAATCTAGTATTGCATTAAAGCTCATTGATTATACCATGCCCACGCATGTTGCACAATGTTGTTTAGAGTGTATTCTGGCTTCCAGCCCGACACTTGATTGAACTTGCCAGCATCCGCAGTAAGTGTTGCTGGATCGCCTTCTCTAGCAGTTCCGAACTCTACAGGAATTTCTTGTCCTGTTACTTCTTGTGCTTCGGCCACAATTTCAATGTTGCTGTGTCCAGCGGCTGTTCCCAAGTTGTACACACCAGCAGGCACTGCGTTTTCCAACGCCATCACATGTGCACGAGCAATGTCTTCAACATGCACATAATCTCGAACACATGTTCCGTCTGGTGTTTCAAAGTTGTTGCCATTGCAAACAAACTGAGTACCGTTCTTGACACCTTCTAACACACGGGCAATGATATGTGTAGCACCAGGCTTTTGTCCGTGTCTTGCTTGGCTATCTGCACCACACGCATTGAAGTAGCGGAATGCCACATAGTCAAGACCGTATGCACGATGATAACTTTCCAACACACGCTCAATTGCAAGTTTGGTCTCGCCGTAAGGGCTAATTGGTTCTGCTGGATCAACTTCTTGACAAGGAGTCATGATAGGTGTGCCATATGCGGCAGCACTGGAACTAAAAATTACACGAATATTTTGATCAATGCGAGAGCGCACAATGTCCAACATTGCAATTGTTTTGACAACATTGTTGTTGTAGTATTCAGCAGGATCTGCAATGCTTGGCCCAACCAAACTGGTGCCGGCACAATGAACAACCGCATCGGGAAAATCAATCATAATGGGAGCAAGTCCGTCAACACTGGCAAAGTCTGCTTTGACAAACTTGTCTAACTTGATTGGCAAATTACAATCTTCGCAATCAATGCCAATCACTGTGTGTCCGGCATCTTTCAATTGTAGAGCAATTTGTCCTCCAATGTATCCGCTTACTCCTGTTACAATTATTTTCATTTAATATTATTCTCTAAAAATTCTGTCACTACGGGTAATAAAAAGTTAGCGTATAATTCAGTAGCACGTTTATTGGGATGTACTTCAAAGAATAGATCAGCTTTTTCTAGTTGTTTCCAAAAGAAAAACATATCCCATACAGAATCAACTATTTCACTAGACGGGGAAATATCAGGATGCTCATGCATGAATCTATGTATTACTTCGGCACCCCAGCAGTTTCTAAATGAAAAAGAACCGCCATCATCCATTTTAACATTGACTTTGCCCTTGCGAGTAATCATGCCAGATTGCTCGGCTAACCATCGCTGCCAGCTATTATGCCCCACTGTGATATTAGAATAATTGCAATCAATTACGTCGCTATGTCCGCCTATTAATAATACCGGGCGACCGATACTATTAATTTCGTTTAAGCAATATTGGTTACATTCTTTCCAAATATCCAACCAATCAGATCGTTGTATAAGTTCACTAAACTGTAACCCAGTGACAGTGGTTAAATCTCCAATTGGTTCATTATATACAAATATAATAGGTGAAGTACTGTCGTAATGATTTTTAATTGCTTCAACTCTATTTAGTGCTGTACTTCCGCCTGCACTCAAATTACTATAAGGAATCTGCCATTCTTTTGCTAAGTTAGTTGGGTTGTTAAATGCGTCAGACCCTGGCAGGTCAAAACTGCTTTCTGCCCAACTTGGCCCAGCATAAACAAATTTCATCATCCTTTGATCTTTCTCACATGATACTTGGCTTGGCTAACATGGTCACGATAACGATTGCCTGCACGATTCCACTGTTCACCATTGCCTTCCATAATATCCACGACACGATCAATTGTACCATTGGTCCAATCACTGATCAAGCCCATGTTGTGATGTGGTTCTTGCAACAAGTTTTGCATTTTGTGGTAAGCATCGTCAATACTCCAAGGCACATACAAACGATTAGGATCATCTGCAAATGTTTCTGGGAATGATCTGTAAGCAGGATATAAAACATTACAGCCCAACGTGTCTGCTTCACTAACTGTGTTACTGACCCAATCTTGCAACGCACAATTAAACAACACTCTGCTGTCGTTTACTAGAGCATAGTAATCATTCTTGGTCAAGTTATCATAAATCTTCAACTTGCCTTCTGCTTCCATTTGACGTGCACGGGTTACATACTCTGGATTGTTGCTACGCAACGGGCCGCCTTGGAATATAGCAAACTCGCATGGCTCTGTGGTCAACTCGCCATACATGTCAATTAGATCCATAAAGAAACCAGGTTGTTTCTCTTGATCCCACCGTGCGGCAAAGCCAACTCTGCGTTTGCGTTCGCCAAATGGCTTGATATTCTCAACACCGCCAATGCGTTCTAACACTTCTTCTTTGCCAAACGCTAGACCACTGATGTTGTAGATAGGAGCAGTCCACCCTGCAATACGCATGTGGGCAACCATTTCCTCATTTGTAGCAAGTACTCCTGTTACAAAGTGGTTGACCATCTTTTCGTAAGTTGACATCCAGCCAGCCATGCCCCATACATGAACGAAATCATCGGGATCAATGGCTTGAGCAAGGCAGCGAACATAAATTTTAGGACGCTGATCAGCATCCACTTGGTCAAGAATGTATGGTAAACTTTCAATACCGGGTTGAAACATGTCTTCAAAATAGACCACATCTTCACTTGTGACTTCTCCTTTACGCATCATTTGAACAAGATTCATCATCTGACTCATGCTGAAGTAACTGCGGCCGTGTGCGTCCAGCACTTGACCTACACTGATACTTTGCGAGCTATCAATGGTGTCGCCAGGAACATAAACTACATCAAGTCCACGACGATCAAAAACACGTCGGTTCCATTCTGACAGTTGTAGGGTATACCGGGCCTCGTATGACTCGAGTCCCATATAATATAGTTTACGCATAATTAGATGTTTCTGTTCAAGCGACGACCATCTTCCAACCACATGTCACGGGCGTTTTTGCCTTGAGTGAACTTGCTATACTGTTGCCACGCATAACTTTTGAAGTTGTATAGGTCTGCTTCATTAAAACGATATCCGTAGTTGCGACAGAATTCTAGCAATTTATCTAGGTCTTCTAGTGCGGCACGGGCCTTGGGGTTGACTTGCATTGCTGGTTTACCCATGATGCTTCCTTTTAATTTTTAATAGTAAGGTTAGGACGTGAAATTTCATACTTGATCAAGCATCCGTTTTCGTTGTCTTCGGATACTTCAATCCACACAGCTCTGTCCGGATATCGCTGTGCAATCTGTATATATATGTCATCTGCCATCATCTCGCAAGATTTATGATCCAACTGCAACACTGGCGTTGAACTGTCTACTTCACTGTACAGTCGCTCTAGCCAACGCTTGAATTGAATAAATTCAATGTCTCTATCATTATGGAACACATCAATCCACACACGAAAGTGAAAAATGTGTCTGTGTGGCACACCAAGAAAACTCACATCGTCCCAGTCGCCTGTGGCCAACTTTGGATCTGTGTCGGCACCTGGGTACATGTGTACCCCTTCTTTCTGGAATGTGACCCAAACTTTACGTTCGGCTTTTTCCATAATTCTTATTGCTTGTTCTGCCATTGCTTGTTCTCGTTGATTCATAATGTTTCGTCCTTTGTGTATTTAGACCACGGTGTAAATGTGTCGCGATTTTGTAAACTGTGTACACTGTGACACCATACACCTGGATTGGTTGCATCAAAGTCTACATCATCTAGTTTGATTGTGGCATTGTATCCCAGTTGTTGTATATGGGGCAATTTAACTGAAATCATTGGAATAAAATTGTTGTACTCAGCAAACCCAGTTTCGAGCAAACCAGGCACCCACTTAACATCAATGTCCAGTGTACACAGGTATCCTGCATCTAAACATGGCTGAATCATTTCTTCCCATGTATTCCAAGTAACAGAGTCGTTGCCTGAAGGATTTGGAAAACTCATGTTGGCGCCAAAATAGATATGCTCACAGCCGTGTAAGTGTTCAGTGATCTGTTCAAATGATTGCACTCCTACCACAAACAATGTTTTTAACCCGTGTGCAGGTGTGTGCTCTACTTCGACTCCGGTAAAGAAATTTACCGAATCGTCATGTCCATCTCTGATCATAGTACTGCTTGCTCTAATTTGGTTAAGTTATCTGCAGAAAGTTCTTCTTCGTCTGATTGTACACTAGATTCTGTTTCTTCGTCAACCACTTCAAACAAGTTGTTAAATTGGGTACGGGCGTTTTTGGCTTTTTTACCCTTAAAGCCACGTGTGCCAACTATATCCATCCAATAACGATCATAACTTTCAATAATGGCTTCTGCTTCTGCTCGATCCGGTGTGGCAAAGATTGCTTCCACAATATCTTCAAACTTGGTATGGTCGCCATTTGTGTCCCACATCATTTTGGGTCTTGACCCAGCATCAAACTCACGATTGGCACGTTGTACTGATTCCAAATGCAACCAAACATTGTGCCCCATCAGTAATGCGTAACTAAATGAATCCCAACTTGTTTTGCCTTCCTTGCCAATTTTATTTAAATCACCGGGCTTGTAATAACAAATGTCTTTCATTTGTAAATGTTGGCTAATTGGGCTTTCGTCAAACTTGTCAACAAATCCGTCTGCTACAACTGCTTGACCATACGGGCGTGTATCTGTGGAATACTTTTTATCATCCACAATGGGATTCATTCTATAACTCCACTTGCCGTCGTGTGGTAGAACAATTTCGTGATACACTTGTCCGTTAGCAGTGGCCAGGAATGGACTGGCACAATCAAAACTGATAGTAAAGTCTGGATTCACATACTTTCTAACTGCACGTTGAATCACAGTTAACAGCACAGCCCACTCCAGTTTACTTGTACCCAAGAAGTGCATCCAATCATGCACACCTTGTTGCAACAAGTTGTCGTGTCTCAGTGCCACCAAACGTCGGAGTACCAAGTGTACATCGCACATGTTTTGTCCACCCATACTCCAACCGTTGAAGTGTGTGTCAGGATACTTGACTGGATCGCAATAGTCTTTCATCAAGTCATACCAACGATCAGCATCGTCATGACTAGCACCCTGCAACACGTTCAGCACTTTCATACCGCCATTCTTCACACCCTTGCGGTGCTTCATGAAGTATTCGTTGTTGTACTTGGTAGCGTCAACTGCTTCTTGTAATGTTTTTATACCACACTTGTCACTGGCGTTTTTGTCGTGTATAACCCAAGTAGGAATATCCAACGTCATACCGTACGTGGCAACACCGTCTAGCCATTTAAGAATGGATTCACGCTTCTTCTGTGCTTTGGGGCAACCCGAGTTGGCCTTCCAGTCTCCTTCCCACAAGCCTTTGGCAATTTGGAATCCACCAGAGTCACCAAGTAGCAAAGTGTTGGGATCACGGTTTCGCACCATGTCCTCACTCCAGTCCTGCTTGTTGAGATCCAAGTTGGCGTGACCACCTGATGCCAATGACCACCGGTATGGAAACAAACTCTTTTGATCATTTAACCAATTCATCTGCTCCATGTCTTGTATACCTGCTGGCATACGACTGGGCTCTACGTAAGGACCGTTTACTGGATCACGTTGCTTGCCTATAAAGGCGGCGTAGAATCCGCTAATAGCTGGCAAAAAAATTGCATAATCTAATTGCTTGGCTGTTAGATTGTCTTGTTCCATTACTTGCTCTGTGCTGGGAGAATGTAGTTGTAAACAGCAAGACCTGAATCAACAGTGATCATTGCGGCACCGTCGTCACTGATCTTGACAACCTTGTCGCCTGTTAGATCCATAATGCTGATAAAAGTTTTAATGGGCCATGACCATGCACGTTTGAGTTGCCCTGTGACATCTGGCTGAAACACAAAGTTGCCAGCGTGTGTACTGTGATCACCAAAGAAAAACATCAAGTTGGCGCCGTCAGTTTTGGCTTGGAAGTTTGTTTCTTCTGCGTTGGCCTGTGCTTGCATTTTCAAACGCATAATACTGGCCACAGTTGGTTCAAACTCAATGTGCCAATTGACACCTTTGAACTTTACAGTTTTGAGTTTGTCGTTGACAATTTCACTGGCCATAAAGCGATAACTGTTCTTGAAGTCGCCTGTGGCGTTTTCAAAGTTGATGCCATCCGGCTCACCAGTACTACGGCGTGTAATACTGAGTTTGGCGTTCTCGCGATACTCCTGAATGTTCAACAAGATTTTTAACTTGCTCAAATTTGGCATACCAAAGTTGCCAATAAAGTCAGCAACAGGGTTGGCAAACTTGCCTTCCACCACAACTGATCTGTCTTCGGCCAAGCCAGCAATAACAGTTTCTTTGTCGTCGCCTGTGATTTTGACCAAGTCAATCACACCCAAATCGAGTGTGTGTTGAACCAGGTCTAGTAAATGATCTCTCATGTTTTAATTCTCCTATAGTGTATTGTACGTGAGTTATTTAGATTTAGCAAGTGTTTTGGGTAATATTTTTGCCAGTGTTTGCCCGCCTTTTAAACTGTCAAGTGCTCCAGGCTTGCGCAATTCCAACCAAGTAAGATTTTGTTTGTCGTTCCATGTAAACTGTTGCTGATACCCAATTCTTTTGGCTGTTGCTTTGACTCGTTTTCCTGGCGTATAAAAACCATATGTCTTTTCAACCAATGCCACACAATGAGCACGATCGCAATCATTGAATGTCATTGCCAATGTGCCACCTGGTCTTAATTTCTTAAAAATATTTTCGAGATAGTTTTCTAAAACATCAATTGGCGTGTATTCAAAGAAATTAAATGCTAAACATAACCCAAGTTGATTATTTGGTATTGTTGATAACACATCAGTTGATGTTGGCGGTTCAATATACAATCGTAGTCTATCTTGATACTCGGTGTTAAATCTAGATACTGCCGGCGTTAACAATGCATCGCCCCAGTCAACCAAATACAACGGATCAAGTCCTACTAAATCATTGATAAAGTGTTCTTTTCCCGGACGAATAACCAATCCAGCATATTTCCAATCAATGTATGAGTTTATTCTGTCAGACAGCATCTTCAGAGTTTCTGGACTCATTTCTAGTCGTCGGTCAAGTATATGTTGATTGATATCATTATTTGTTTTATCGTCATGATTGCCATATATGCTGGATTCTTGCGCATATCTCACGGTACTATCTTGATAGTAAGTTTTTTCAGCAACTTCGATCATGAAATCTAACTCTTGGATTAATCCATTTAGTGTGCCGCCAAATTGATCAAACACATCAACTACGTTATCTAAATCTTCTTCCATCGTTTGCGTATATGTACGTGGTTGAATAACACTGTTTTTAACAGTATGTACAACATCTGAAAGTTTATGTCGTGCATGATATGCTACGTCGGCTATGTTGTACTCCAACAGTTGATTACGGTGCGCAATAAGTTCACTTAATTTCATATACTACCATTCAAATAAAGTTTGAAATGTGTTTTCTGTATTGGTTGCACTTGCCAAATCCCAATTCATAACACCTAACAAGTTGTCAATCTTCTGATCAACCACTGTTGCTTCCATCAACCCATCATCAAACGGCAGTTGTTTAAACCATTCGGGTAACCGTTGCTCGTCTGTTGGATAGCCAATACTGGTCCATCCCAGTGGATTTGTTTTTAATTTGCACACAATAGTTTTCATGCCATCTACAATCTGCATTGAATAGTTATCGCTGTTCATACGACGCAGATTATTCCAGTTCAATGCAGCTCTGACATGTCCTGGCATATTTGCCCTGCCTTGTCGTTCTTCTTCGGCTGCGTATTTGGTCAAGTTGTTGACACGCTTGGGACTGCCTTTTTCCCAGCCAGGTCTGTCCATAAATTCATATTTGAATTCGCGAATGCGCTCAATTACCTTGTCTTTTTCTTGTCCGCTAAGTGCAAGATTTAATACTTCTAGCAAGAAATCTTGAATAACTTTTGGAGTATCACTGCGTTTTAGATCAAGGCCCATGACTTTTGTCTTGCCTAGTGCGCCATTTGTGTCTAGCCGCTTGCCTTCGAGATCAATAATGTTCACAGCATAACGTTTCTTTGTAATAAACAATCCACGATCTGCTACAATTTCTCGCCCTGCTTTGATCAACCCTCCCATGTCTCTGGGACAATGAAACGCTTGCTCCATAAAGCCCGGGAAAGAGTCATTGACTTGGTCAGCAAGAGAATCATATAGTGCAATACATGTTTCCTTGTTCCACTCCATGCGTCCTTCTTCAACTTCTTTCTTTATCACAGGCCATGCAGTGAAATAACAACTGTCCGTATCTCCATAAATGATTGCGTCGCCGGTATGATCGTACACTCCAGTGATGCATTCATTGATGTGTGCATCCATGTGCCGGGCAATTGCACGACCTGTTAGTGTGGTACTCTGTCCGATACGATGATCAAAGAATCTACAACCTGGATTCAAAATAGCACCGTACAAACTGTTCAAATTAATCTTCTTGACCAACTGCCGCTTGTCCCAGAATGCTTCTTCTTTCTTGTCCTTGGCGTCTTTTTTCTTTGCTTGCATTTCCTTACGCTCGGCATACCAACGTTCCAACAAGCCGGGAATAATACCTTTCTTTTCGTAAGATAGAATAGTACCATTTGCAGTCAAAATCCAAGGACGATTTGAATCAAACACAATTGACCAAATTTGTGATGCAGAATAAACATCAGACTCGCCGTTTTGCCAATCAATAGTAATTTCGGTTCCAGGTGATTGTTCCATAACAGCAGTATACTCTAAACTGCCAAACAAACCTTCCCATGCTGCCGCAAAACTTGAGCCACTGTTTGTTTTATCTTTGATATAGCGATCGGTCATTATGGGACGCAGTTGTCCCAGCACAGTTTCTGGTCCCATGTTCATAGCACGAATTGCTGACGGATACAAACTGTTGATGTCAACAGATCCAATCCATTCGCTCATGCCCTTCTTGGGATATGCCACGTATGCGCCTGCTGCCTGTGTGTCATCGGAGTTTGGCGAACGTTGCTTGCGATTGGGAACAACCACACCTCGTTCGTGTGCTTCATTGATGATGGCCTGCTCTGTCACTGCTACTGCACCCATTGTGGTTTGTAGCAATACAGTATTGGCATGTGCCAGTGTGTTGGCAAGATCCAGAAACTGCAACTTTTTGTCCAGTTTGTCCAACAGCGCAGTATCTTGCCTGTTGTAGGCAATAAAAGTTTTAAAGTGTTGATTGTACAGTTGATCCAGTGTGCCTTCGAACTGTGTTTTACGCTCGCTGAGTTCGTGTTCAGCAATGGCATCCAAACTGTAACTGTGACGTTCTTCGTATGTGTACTTGCGATACAGTTGCATATAATCCATATGCACACGACCAATCAAGTCATATGTTTGTTGCTCGGCACCAAAGCGTTCGAACATTCTTGGCTTGGGAAACTGTCCCCACAAACAAAACTTGCGTGTATCATCCTTGCTGAGTATGCGAGTAATACGATTCACTGTGTAGGGAATATCATAGCCTTCGCTGTTCCAGCCACTTAGTACATCTGCATCATCAATCAAGTCCAAAAACATTTTCAGCATGTCTGCTTCGTTGTCAAACAAGAATGTGTTGTCAAACTCAGCCACCAGTTCTTGAGCAGTTGCCATGCTAAGACTTTTTGGGGGGACAGCAAGTGTTATAAGTTGATCAAGCCAATTCAAGTACACAGAAATAGCAGTGATGGCGTTGAACGGATCATGCGTGGGCGAGAATCCTCGAACTTTGTCAAAGTCTACTTCAATGTCGAAAAATGCTGTTTGTAGTTCTGGAGCAACAGCATCTTTGTAGTTTTCTTCAAAACATCTAAAGATGGGATTGATGTCGCTTTCGTACAATTGTTTGCCGCCGTGCATACGAACTTCTTTGCGAAATTCTTTGTTGTTGCGGGTACTAAAGCGACTCACGGGTGTTCCATAAATGCTTTGAAACTTGCCTCGTGGGTCGTCGTAATAGAAAATGTAGCTAGGCGGATATTCTTTGTACACCCGTCGACCTTCAATTCGCTCTACTACATGGATGCGATCGTGTTCACGATCAAAAAGTGCGTCAACGTAACTCATTTATTAATCATATCTGTAAAAATTTTATCCAAAAATTGACCTTTTAAAAATTCTTGTTTATAGTCAAAGATCAGTTCTCGGTTATGCAATGCATTATTATACAACAGATCAGCATCATACGCAACCAAATCTTTGACAAGTATGTCCAGAAGTTTTTGCTGCCGTTCTATCCAAGGAAGTTTATCAATTTGCAACATAAAATCATCAATTTTAAAACCTAATTCTGTTAGTTTAGAGAGAGAATGTTGTTGAGAAAATAATAAATTAATTGTTGGTGATTGTAGTGCTCTGTGCAACTTTTCGGTATAACAGTAACCAATGTGGCCGTCTTCGACTGCATAAGTTTCTAATACCAATGAATATTTAGAATCTGCGGCATGACTGTCCAAGTTTGTTGTTTCAATGAAATTTTTGTAAGGTACATGTGGTCGTAATTCGTGATATGCTTGTTCAAAATGCGGTAGCTTGTTTAACTCATGGTGGGTATGAATCCAATCAAACAATTCAATTCCTGATTTATCTGAATAAAATTCATATTGAAAGAGTAAAAAACTTACATAACCTTTATCTAGTAGATCATAGTGTTTTAAAAAATAAAACCAAGATTGTCTGACTGACTCAACTCGTTGTATAAAACAATTAAACAATCTAGATGGACTTGTTTGTGTGTTATTGCTAATTTTCTGACAATCGATCATACCAAACAATTCATTAATTGATATAAATGTTATATTTTTTAATTTTTTAGTTTGTGTTGTGTCTACTATGTTGTCAGTTAGATAGTATAAATGTTTGCCGCTGTTACCTAACTTGACATCTAACTGCGTTAAATCATCACTCGACATAACTAACTCAAATATTGTTAATTTGACAAGTTTGGTAAATGCTGATTCGCCAATGCGCTGATACGTACCAAAAAATCCAATGTTGTTTTTAATGCACCATTGCCGAATCTTGTCTTCAAAATGGGCTCGATGAGCCTGCCACTCCATATCCTCATTGGTATTCATTACAAAATTTTGATTTATCATGTATTTTACTATTCTCTGTTTATGACTAGCAGAACTTGATTCATGCTCGTGACGTGAGCGACGCTTTGTATTATGTTGTTACAGTATTTATATTATATAAATACAAAAATGATAAAACCAACACTGCCTTTTTTAGAAACTATGGTAACTTATGCATGTAATCTAAGTTGCACCGGATGCACAAACTACAGCGATTACAACATGAAAGGCAATGTTAACTGGGCTGACGGCAAACGCTGGATAGAGAATTGGCTTGACATTTTTGATATTCCTGACTTTGGGTTAATAGGCGGCGAACCAATGATTAGTCCTGAAATTAAAAAATGGATATATGGTTGCAGAGAGTTGATGCCTGACAGTCAAATTAGATTTACTACTAATGCTGTTAATTTTTTACAGAATACTCAAGTGCTAGATTGGTGTGCTGAAATTGGAAACTGTGTGTTTAAATTCTCTATTCATGAAGATGCAAGTTATGCAAAACAGTCAATTGAATATGTATTTTCAAAATATAAATGGAAACCGGTTACTGAATATGGTATAAATCGATGGGTAGGCCCAAACGGAATTAAATTTCAAATTAATAGTCCAACCACGTATGTTAAGACATATAAAGGCAGTTACGGTAATATGCAACCGTACAATAGCAATCCTAAAGATGCGTTTGACATTTGTGTGCAAAAAACTTGTCCCCTTTTATATAACGGAGACATTTACAAATGCAGTAGTGTTGCTTTGTTAAACCGTGTACTCAATGATTGGAAACAACCGATTGACAACAGTTGGCATCCGTACACAACTGATTACCAACCACTTACTTTATCTAGCACCACAGAAGAGATTAATCAATTTTTAGAAAATTTTGGCAAACCAAACCAAATATGTCAAATGTGTCCTACTAAGAATGATAATCAAAGTATCATTGATCATAAAACTAATGTTCTTTCCAAAAAACAATGGATTCAATTACAACGCACTTAATGTGTTAATCTGCGATTTAAAAAAATCATACAAATTAAAGATAAAATTATTTCTATTGTTCTCTAATTCAGTTTTGTGATCTTTGTATATTTCTTTTGCATTCTTAATAAGGTTCTCGTTTTCCATGAGCATTTTTTCTAATCTTAATGCGTGGTCATTGCTGTCGTAGCCTTCGATATTATCAAACCCTAGATTGCAAAAATTTTCCGGGCCATAAGAACTAAATCGCTGAGGCCATTGCATAATACGCGGATGTCCGTAAATTAAGTACATTTTCCCTAACAATGCCGGCCACAAACTTTTTTCTGTTGCCGGAAAAATACCCGTAGTAGATTCTGGATTAATTATCAGAGGTGCATCGTGTGTATTGTAAATATGCACATAGTTTGCTACATTCCCCGATACCAGTATATTGTTAATGTATATTTGGCCAGCTTCTTGTCTGTGTATTGTAGGAAGTTGGCCTGGGTTTAACGGACCGGTGTTGTTGAATACAAAATTTTCTTTAATAAATTCTGGTGCAGCCGGGTCCCGATATGTAACAAGACCATATTTGTGCAACCCTAACTTGTGAATCTTTCTTAGTAAATCGTATTTGCTGTTTTCCGACCGATTAACCATACACAAAAAATTGTGTTTTGTTTCGGGTGCATTAATTAGTGTAGTTTTTTGTATTTTAAAAAAACAAATAGCATCGTTTACTAAAATAAAAGGTAATTCTAAAATTTTACATTTTAGATTTTTTTGAAACCTCCAGTATAAACTTTGCTCTCTGTCCATCTCTGTAATAAAATAAACAGGATCGTTAACAAAATTATTTAGAACATCGGAAAAATTGTATTCGATACCCATGACATATTCATCAAACGGTACTACAAACACTGTTTTACCGTTTTTCAAGTGTTGACGAATAATGTCGTAAAATAATACAGGGTCGGAGTCTGGCCCGGACCACTGATCATTCCTTGCCAATCTCATATAGACCATTTCGATATTAGGTCTATACTTTTTAATAATCCCCAGAGTATAATATCCCTGAACTAACGGTACCTTAGGTAGATCCAGTTCATCTAATTCAGGAATACTATACATTATAATGTCTTGCCAACTGTTTCAAGAATTGTTTCTAGTAGTTCGTGGTCTTGTTTGGCTTTGCCAAATTCGGCTTTGTGTGCTAGACTGATTGCTTTTTTCAAAACACCAGGTTTGATTTCTAGTTCTTCGGCAACAGCTTTGATAGTGTCATTGAGTCCACCTTGTAGTGTGTCGATTTCTACCATCACTTGCATGCCTTCGTTGACAATTTGGGTCAGTTTGATCTTTTGATCGCCGTTGAATGTTTTGTCCATT
>Ga0206131_10005348_pt1 | contig 13598 bp, 13 predicted proteins | sample Helgoland_Spring_FD_148636 | JGI IMG/M metagenome (GOLD analysis project Ga0206131, IMG submission 148636) | Pelagic subsurface seawater microbial communities from Kabeltonne, Helgoland, North Sea - Helgoland_Spring_Bloom_20160517_1 | ecosystem: Environmental > Aquatic > Marine > Epipelagic ...
TAAAGATAAAGGTAATGATATTAATTTATGTATTGTTGGGGATGGTCCATGTAGAAAACAATTAGAGCTCTTAATCATAAGAAATAATCTTGAATCAAATATTACTATGACAGGATTTTTAGAAAATGATAAAGATAAGATTAATTATATTCAGAAAAGTAAAATTGGGATCATCGTCCAAGATGGTGTTGGGAGGGGAAATGTGGTCATAAATGAATTAATGGCTGCTGGGCTTCCAATAATTGCAGCTGGTACTCCAAATGGCATCGATCCATCATATATAATAGAAGGTAAAAATGGTTACTTCTTGAATACTCTTGATTATAATGAATTGGCAAAACTAATGAATTCTATGTTAGTTAATAAAGAAGATACTGAAAGTATGTCCTTATATCTAAAGAAAAATGCATATAATTTAAGTTGGGCGAAAAAATTAGAAAATTATCCTGTTTTAGGAAAAAAAAATAATGAAAAAAAATGAAGATCAGGTCTTTAAAGACTATAGCAAATATTATGATTTGTTATATAAAGATAAGGACTATAAAGAAGAAAGCCGATATATAAATGATTTATTAAAGAAATTTAGTCTTGATGCTTGTGAAATCCTAGAATTTGGATCTGGCACTGGCGGACATGCGAATATATTAACAAAAAAATATAAATACAAAATTCTTGGAGTTGATCAAAGCAAAGAGATGATTGAGATGGCAAAAAATAATAAAAATTTCAAATCAATTGTTGGCGACATGAGATCATTTGATGCAAAAAAGAAGTTTGATTGTGTTCTGGCTCTTTTCCATGTTGTTAGTTACTTGACTTCGGCTAAAGATATTAATAAATTTTTTAAAAATGCTAATAAGCATCTTCCAACTAAAGGTAAGCTTATCTTTGATTGCTGGTACAGCCCTGCAGTCAACTATATCGGTCCTTCTCTTACTGTTAAGAAAATTGAAAATAGATCCTGTGAAGTTGTGAGAATTGGAGAGCCAAAGATTTTCAAGAAAAAAAATCAAGTTTTAGTTAACTTTACAAATTTTATAAGAAACAAGCCATCTGATAATTGGTTTCAAATTAAAGAAAGTCATTTAATGAGGCATTATTCAAAAGACGAAATTGACAATATAGCTAAAAGAAATGGCTTTAAACTCATTTCTTCAGAACAATTTATGACAGGTTCAAAATCTAGCAAAAATACATGGGGCGTATGCTTCATTTTAGAAAAAGAGTAATAATTATGATTCCTGTATCAATACCATATGTCGCCATTAATCAAAAAAAATATGTTAATGATTGTCTAGAAAGGAACTGGATTTCTGCTTTCGGTAAATACGATAGTTTACTCTGCAAAAAATTTAGCGCTTTTGTTGGGTCAAAGTTTGCATCAACGTGTTCAAATGGGACTGTAGCGATTCATCTAGCCCTTCTTGCAGCAGGAGTAAAGAAAGGTGATGAAGTTATACTCCCAAATTTTAATGGTCCCTATGCTTTATTTGCGTGTAGTTATGTATCAGCTACTCCTGTACTAATTGATATTGATGATTCATGGGACATTGACATTGATGAACTAAAAAAAGCTATCTCTAAAAAAACTAAGGCAATAATAGTTCCGCATTTGTATGGAATACCGACCAAGTTAATTGAAATTGCCAAGTACTGTAAATCAAAAAATATTATTGTAATTGAGGATTGCGCTGAAGCACATGGTGCTAAAGAAAATCAGTCAATGGTTGGTTCAATAGGTGACATAGGGTGTTTTAGCTTTTATGCAAATAAAATTATTGCCTCTGGAGAAGGTGGCATAATCACAACATCTAATAAATCGTTCTTTAAAAAAATTGAGTATTATAAAAATCAAACATTCAATTCAGGTCCCATAAAAACTTTCAGACACAAAGAGCCTGGATATAACTATAGAATGTCTGATCTTCATTGTGCTATTGCATATTCTCATTTAGAAGAAATAGATCATATACTCGAAGAAAGAAATAAAATTATTGCACTTTATAAAAAACATCTACCTAAATATGCCTCTTTCTTTCAAATGCATAAAGATGGTTGTTCTAATGTTAATTGGGTCACAACTTTTCAACTTCCAAAAAAGCTATCAAAATATAGAAATAAATTAGAGTTATTTCTTACAGAGAATAACATACAGGTTAGAAGATATTTTGCTACCATGGATAAACAACCTTTTCTAAAAAAAATGTTACATAGAAAAATTGGCGATCTTAAAAAGAGCAATCAAATATCAAATAGTGGAATTTATCTTCCAACTTATATTGGAATACAAGAAAAAAAAATAAAAAAAGTTTGTTTACAAATTAATAATTTTTTTGATGGTATAGGCATATGATTGAGCATATTAAGGTTGCAAATAAAGAAGTTGCATTAATAATTAGGAAAATTCAAACACAAGAACGAGTCGAATTTTTTACCGAACCAGACGATCAGCTTCAGATCGGTGCTTTCGATATGAAAAAGGGTGAAAAAATTCAACCACATATGCATCTCGAAAATAAAAGAGTCCTAAATACCACTGCAGAAGTTCTTATTGTTCAGAAAGGAATACTTACTGTATATTTTTATTTGTCTGAACTTAAAGAAATTGTTGATCAAAAATTTAATTTGGTTGAAGGAGATTTAATCCTACTAAAATCTGGTATTCATGGTTTTGAAATAACAGAAGATTGTAAATTTATTGAAATTAAACAAGGTCCTTTTAAAGAAACTGCTGATAAAATTAAACTATACTAATTATATGGACAATAATACATCACTATCATTTCAAGACATCATTAGCTCAAGTATTGCTAATATAAATAGCGGCTCTATAGTTTCAATTGGAGATATAGTGCTTGCTCTTACTGCAACTTTAATATGCTCAATTATTATTATAATAACTTATAGAAAATCCTATCAAGGCGTTATTTATCAGAAAAGTTTCAGTTTATCTATAATCATGCTTTCACTAATAACTACTTCAGTAATAATGATAATAAGCGGTAACTTAATTCTTTCTCTAGGCATGGTTGGTGCCCTCTCAATTATTAGGTTCAGGTCAGCAATAAAAGATCCTTTAGACATAGTTTATATGTTCTGGGCAGTGGCAATTGGAATATCAAATGGTATAGCTAATTTTAAGGTTGCTTTTGTATCATCTATTTTTATAGCTATCGTAGTTCTGATTCTAAAAGATAGACCTCAAAAAGGGCTCTCTTATATGCTTATATGTAAGTATTCACCTCATGCTGAGGAAGACGTTTTAAAATTAATAGAGCAAAAGGTAACTAGGTACACATTAAAAAGCAAGATTGCCAAAGAGGACCAAATTGAACTTATCTTAGAGATTTATAATAAAGATTTTGATATAGATATTCCCAATAAATTATTAGAGATAACTGATGTACAAGATTCAACAATGATTTCATATAGCAATAATTTACTAGATAAGTAAATTGTCTATGAATAAAAAGATCTATGTGTTATTTCTAATCATAATTGTAATTAGTCCATTTATTCTATACACGAATTCTAAAATCTATTATTTAATTAATGAGGTTAATGACAAAATATTTAATGGTGATAAAAGAATAATTAAACAAATCGATAAGTTTATATATGAACTTGATTTTACCAGGCCTATTCAAAAGGTGTTTACCTCTAATAAAGAAAGATTCATTGATATCAAGCTATCAAGATCTGATCTAGATGATATTGAGAAAAGAAAAAAAATATTCTTAGAAGAGAAAAGTATCATAGATAGTCAAAATGATTGGAGAGCTGCCAACATTTTAATAAATAAATCTTTAAATAAGGTCGATTACAAAATACATGGAACATCTATTACACCATTAATTAGAGGTGGCATATCTTTAAGAATAAAGCATAAAGGCAATGGTCCATATTATAAAAATTCTAAAGATTTTAAGCTAATAAGTCCTTTTGATGATCCTGATTTATTTACAATTGTTTTAAATAATATTGCTTCCAATAATGGCTTGATCGCTCTTAAAAGGGATTTCGTAACATTAAGAATTAATGGACAAAAAATAGGACTGCATCAATTCGAAGAACATCATTCTAAAGAATGGTTTGAGAAAAAGGCCAAACTTACAAACTATACTTTAATAAAATCAAATGATGACTGGGATAATAAAAAACATGATCAGCATATTGATGACGCTGATTTATGGATACAAAACAAAGAATATAAAACATCATCTAATGATCCCGGAGTAGCTCTTGCTGCCCTAGATAATCTTCTAGAAGCAATTAGAGGTAGGGATGCTGGGAATATAAAAGAGTTTATTGATTTAGAATATTTTGCAAAATTTGTTGCATGGTCAAGCATCATTAATAATAATCACCAAGTCACTGGAGATAATTTAAAGTATATATATGACCACACAAGTGGTAAATTTTCTTTAATCTTTAGAATAGAAGATGGGATAAATAAACTAAATTATGCATTAGAAGATTTTTCTCATTCATGGCTCAATAAACCAGAATTTTATAAAAATTCTGATACACATGAATTATTTAAAATATTATTAAAAGACTCAGAATTTATAAAATTAAAAAATAATGCCCTGTTGGAACTAGTATCGCAAAAGCAAAAAATTATTAATGAAGCTTTAAGGATACATGATGAACAGTATCTTTCAGTTGTCCTTAATAGTAATTCAATACCAAGACATAAAATTAAATACGATAAGGTAATATTTTTTGAAGCGCTCAATTATAATATAAATAAGGCAAGAGAATATCTTAATCATAACAAGATATTTATTACAGCAACAATAATAGGAGATATAACTAAATTAGAAATAATCAATGATTCATTTTCAGATATTTATATAAAAAAAATAACTAGTAAATCAGTGCTAAATAAAAATAAGGATGAATCAATTTTTGTTAACAAAATGATCAAAGCTAATTTAATTGATGATAATTTTAAACAATTTATATTACCTCAAACAATCATCTTAAACTCTTATAAAAATATTAACTACATAGAAATTCTAAATATGCTTGATAACAAGTTAATTCCTGAACAGGATATATATTTAAACTATAAAACAGAATTAAAAAAATTCTCTTTTCAAGAATCCATAAAAACACTAAAGGACAATAACATTAATTATGAGATATCTGATGAATTAATCTTAATTAAAAAAAATTCGTATGAAATAAATACTAACTTAGTATTTCCAAAAGGATATTTAGTAAATATTGAAAAGGGTTCTAGATTTAAAATATCTAAAAATATCTCCATATTAATAAGAGGTGATATGGAGTCAATGGGAACTGTTACAGAGCCAATTACAGTCACATCAATGGATCCGAGCGAGCCGTTTGGAGTATTTGCAATATATGGTGAAAAAGACAAAGCTAGAGTAAATATCTCAAACTTTCAAATAGGGAATGGAAGCTCAAGCATAATTAATGGTGTGACATTTTTGGGGCAATTATCAATTCATAATGCAAATATAGAAGCCACTAATATGCTTGTGAAAGATAGTGTTTCTGATGACGGTATTAATATTAGAAATTCGAATATTAAGATATCTTCTTCAGTATTTGAATTTAATAGCTTTGACCAACTAGATTTAGACTTTTGTAGAGGGGAGATAGTAGATAATATCTTTAGAAAAAATGGTGACATTAAAATTAATGATAATGGTGATGGCTTAGATGTAAGTGGATCTAAAATTATAATAAAATCAAATAAATTTGTAGGATTTTCAGATAAAGGCTTAAGCATAGGTGAAAATTCAGTAGTTTTAGTTACAGAAAATATATTTAATAATAATAATAATGCGATTACAGTAAAAGATGGATCTTCATTATTTTTACTAGAAACAAATATCTTTAATGGCAATGCGGGCGATTTGCACATGTATATAAAAAAACAATTTTATAACGCCCCTAATGCGTTTTTAAGCACTAATGCTTCGAAAATAAAGATTATCAACAACAGTGGATCTATAAAAAAATTAAATTCAGATGAGTTGGTTGATTACTTTGATCGATATGATTACAAATCTTAAAAGACAAGAATTTAAGTACTATATAACTGATAAAGACGTTATATTTCTTCGAGAAAATTTATCAAAATTTATGCAAATTGATAGAAATTCAAATAAAAATAATGAATATAAAATAACAACGGTTTATTTTGATTCTTTGATGAGTAACTCCCTAAATGAAAAGCTTGATGGAATTAATTATAGAGAAAAGTTTAGAATTAGGATGTATGAAGATGATACATCAAGTCTAAAATTTGAATCAAAACAAAGAGTGGATACTGTAATTAAAAAAAAATCTTATAAAATTAACAAAGAGGAAGCTAAACAATTGCTCAACTGCAACTATGATTTTTTATTAACCAAAAACAGCTCATTCTTAAAAGAAGCCTATATAAAGTTTAAATCAAAAGGCTTTTCACCATCTGTAATAGTTGGTTATGATAGAGAAGCCTACACTCTCCCATACGGTGAAATAAGAATTACATTCGATAAAAATCTTAGAACATATAATACTAACACTAATATATTTGATACAAAATTTGGCAGTATCCCCATTTTTACAAACTCTATGCAAATTTTGGAGGTAAAATTTAATAGCGATATACCCGATCATATAAAAAAAATACTTTCATATACAAATGCTAGCCGGTCGGCAATTAGTAAGTTTGTTTTCTCAAAGAAATATTCTGATCCCTATAGATGGAGAGATAATATAAATCCTCCTAAATAATAATTTGGCTCCAATGCTGTAAAAAATTATTTACAAAGATGACCGAAATAATTGAAGTTAATAGAAAAAATACTAATTAGTTTTAAGTAATTTCTTGTATTTCTCTTTTAGCATGATGAATAAATATAGCGATCATTATTCCAAAGTACCATCCTATTTGTGATGTCTGCAAATATGAATCAAGCCCAATACCTATTAATATTTGAATAAATAAACCAATTATTAAAATATTATGCCTTGTATTATTTAATTTAAATAAGCGATTTGATAGCCAAAATAATAATACAAATAAAAGAGAAAATATTATAAATCCAAAACTATAAAAATATTCTAAATATTGATTATGTGCTGATCGAACATAAGTCCATGAGGTAGGTGTGTCTATTAAAATATTCCCTAGCCCATGCCCAAAAACAAAACCACGAAGAGATGCAAAAGACTCATCTAATAGACTAAACCATACGTAAACTCTCCCTGTACTATAATCTGCAACAGAGAATGATGAGGATGTATCACCTAAATACCTATCAGAAATAGCATCCAAATTAGATATTATTGATATATCAAAAAACGGTAAAGCTAATAGAATTAGGACTGGTGTAATAACAAAGATTTTTTTTTGTTTAATCTTATATAAATAGAAAACTGCACCAACCAGAAAGCAAAACAGTCCCCCTCTTGAAAAAGTTAAAAATATTGTTATTGTAAAAAGGATAAAGGCTAAACTTATCATTGAGCGTAATAAAAATGATTTGTTACTAAAAAAAAGGTGGATAGCAATTAGCATAATTTGTGACAAGATAAAGGCAAAGGCGTTGTAGCCTCCAAGGCGACCAGCTTTTAACCTTTTTTCTGGATTAATATCAAGAATATTATATTCAGAAATAAAAGTTATGCAGGCGATTATGCCTCCTACCAAAAGAACTTTAAATATGGTGTCTAAGTTTATTTTAAACGAGGAAAATATTACCAAGAAAAACCAGATAGATACAACAACAAAGGAAAATTTAATCTGTTCAGAAAATGAGGCTCCATTAATCGATACACCAAAAGCTGAATAAGCTATTAAAAAAAATATAAAAAATAAACTTAAAAAATTTAAATCTACTCGATGATTTGAAAACAATGTTACTAAGAAAATTATAACTAAAAAAATTATGTACGAGATAGTAAAAACTAGTTGAGAAAGGTAAATTGGCGTGCCTCCATCTATTAGTTTTGTATTAAAACCAAGAGATAAAATTACTGAAATGGATATCAATAATGTAATGAAGGTATTTATTTTTTTAATACCAATCATAATATGGCTTGATACAAATTCTCTATAGACCTCACACCAGTCTGATAAAAATATTTTCTTTTTCTATTTGGGTTGTCAGTAATCTTAAATGAAAAGTTTTTATCATCATCTATGTAATAAATTTTATTAAATGCAACATATGAGCTGCTATAGAAGCTAAGATGTTTGGTATAAATTGATATAAATTCTTTTTCCATCTCCTCATAGTCTACAAGGACAGTAGACATAAATGAAATAACTGTATTAGCCATTTTTAAATCTTCTATTAAAGAAGTTTCATTTGTTTCAATTATATTTTTTGAACTGTATTCTAGATTAACTCTCTTAAATGGATGTTGTCTTATATAAATTTTATCGAATTTCTTTAATAGTACTTTGATCACTTTTGTATAAAGATTATTCTCTGTTTTCCATTTCATCATCCCAGAAGCACTCATAGGTTGAAGGATGAGTAATACATTTTTATTATATTGATAATCTTTTTTTCTTATCGAAGGATCATTTTCTTTTCCTTTTAAAAAAAAGGAAGATACAATCACATCGTTATCATGCCAGCCTCTTGAGACTAAAAAATTTTTATATTCATCACAATAAACTATGTATTTATCTGCTATCTTATGACCGAACCCTAAGCCAATAGGCTGGATACCAAATATAATTCTAGTAGCTGAATTAATTACTAACTTAACAAATTTCTTATAAGATGGCCATTTTATAAATTCAAAAATTCCATGTTGCAAAGAAATTATCTTGCAATCGAAATTTTTTTTCATAAATACTATGAGATTTAAGGCTATAAAGCCTTCACTATTACTTACAAAAATATATTTTTTATTAGCGCACTTTTGCAAAATAATTTTTTTTGACTTTTCTAATTCTTTTTTATAAAGAATTCTTCTATAAATAGTTTTTAATAAATTTTTTTCATACCTATTATCTAAATTTAGTTTTAAAGTTGATATTTCAGTGTGATTAACAAAATATTCATACCTATCGTTTAGGTCTTTCTCAAAAATTATTAATAAAGAATCTTTTATATCATTTTTCATAAATAAAAAAATCTAGATACTCTAAAGAGAGAACCCATCATCTATAATAAAATTTTGGCCAGTAATTCTTAACGACTCGTCAGATGCTAAAAAAATTAGCAATCCAGCTAAGTCTTTTTCCTCAAGCATGCCTTTGTTTCCAGAAAAACTATTATATGAATTAATAAAAGATTCAGGCTGATCTGCTAGAATTCCTCCAGGACTAATAGAATTTACTCTGATAGAAGATTTTTTATAATATTGAGCAAAATATTTTGTTAAATGAATAATACCTGATTTGATAGCAGCATACTCAACAGGCATGGTCATCTTTGTATTTTCATAAATTTCAAAACGAGGTGGCATAACACCATATATAGATGACATATTAATTATGTTCCCTTTATTCTTGTGTTTAAAATATAGTGCAAACCTTTGGGAAACAAGAAAGTATCCACCTAAGTGCATATCAACATTTTCACAAAAATCATCATATTTTACGTCCTCTAGAAGTGCTCCATAGTTTTTATTTCTTGGGTATGCGTTGTTTACAATTGCATCAATAGTTCCAAATTTTTTAGAAATATCATTAATTAAGTTATCAATTGATTCTTTATTAGTAATATCCATAACTGCTGGTTGAATAGAATTTGGGTATTTTCCTGCAATTAAATTAAGAGATCTTTCATTAATATCTGTTGCTATAACATTAGCGCCACTTTCAACAAGCACTTCACAGAAGTAGCTTCCAATTCTTCCAGCAGCACCTGTTATAACAATTGTCTTATTATCTAGTTTTTTCATAAGGAATTTTCCATAATGGTTTTAACTATTAAAAAATCTAGATCTGAATCAATATCCTGGGACCTTTCTTCAGGCATAACATACATCCTTGTATAATCATTAAAAATTGATTCATTATTCATTAGACTGCCTCTTTCCCATACATATATAGATGCATTCATATCATAGCATTCTGGACTATCCTGTCTCCTGTTAACTGCGTTATTTGAAGATTTTGAAAGTCTTACTATTCCATTTTTATCTTCTTCAACTAAATTAAAATATGGAGATCGTCTTGAGGGTGCGGCAGTAATAACATTTCCAGATGATGTGGATTCGAGCAATTCAACTGCATTTACAATATCTTGTGGGGTTCTTAGTGGTGAAGTTGCATCTAGATCTACATATGTATCAAACCTCTTTCCGGTTAATTTCTCTACTTCTAGGGCACAATGTTGGATAACTGGTAATTTTGCTGCATGGTCAGATGCTAATTTATCAGGCCTTTTAATGCAGAAATCTACACCAGAGCTTTTTGCTATATTTAAAATTTCTTCCGAATCGCTACTTACAGCTATAAATTCAAATAGCCCTGAATTAATAGCTTGGTTTATTGTATGTGCTATCAATGGTTTGCCATGAAGAATTTTAATGTTCTTATTTTTTACACCCTTTGACCCTGCCCTAGCACAGATTGTACATATTCTATTCATTGTGAACCCATTTTAAACCATTAGATTCTTCAATCGCTTTAATTAATTTCATAGTTTTCAAGCCTTCTTCCACGTTACAAATATTCGAATCTTGATTATTAATCACTGAAGAATGCATATCTATATAAGTTGAATTAATATCTATGCTGAATGTGTTGTTGCTACCATTAATTTTTATATAATTTTTAATCAAGTCTACTTCAATAAAATCATATTCGGTATTAATTAGAATTTTTCTTTGTTTAATTCTGTCTAAGTAACTCATTTGTATTGAAATACTTTGATTTTGATTTGATTTCATGAGAATTGTAAAAATATCTTCAGTATCAATCTCAAGTTTACTTACTTTTCCGCCTTGAGAAGTTAAGCTTTTCCATGTACCAAATAACCAAGAAGTATAGTCAAGTTCATGACTTAAATCTCTTAATACGCCTCCCCCGCTTTCTTTATTAGCTGAATATGTTTTTTTATAATCCTGATTAGGCCTCCAGTCGGGAAGAAACTGGCCTACGTATATATTAGCCGAAAGAACTTTTTGTAAACTTAATATTTCTTTTAATCTTAGAAGAACAGGGTGAAATCTGAGGTTGTATCCAACAAATACATTCTTAAAGTCATTAATGGGAAGTTCTGAGTATGAGCTAAATATTGGTTTTTCAATTAACACGGTTCCTGTAAAATTATTTTTAGCCAAAATTGATAATGTATTAAAATGATCATTTGTAGAATTACAGATAACAACATACTGAGGGTTGAAATCTTTAATGGCTTTATCTATGTTTTTGAAACATAGTCCAGGAAGATCGTCTTGCTTAGAAACTATTGCTACTGGACAATTAAGATCTTTAAGAACACTTAGATGACGTTTTCCAATAGAACCATATCCAATTATTAACGACTTCATTTATTGAGGTTATCTTGAGCCCTAATTGTATTAAGATCTTCCACCCTTCCAACATCGATCCAAGATTCATGCATTGGATAAGCTGTAATTACATTTTTTTCTAACTGATTCCTTTCAAGCAATGTGGGCATATCACATAATTCATTGTCAATTAGTAAATCTAGAGCTAAAGGGTCTAAAACATAAACACCTGCATTAATAAAAGAATGATAAATTGGCTTTTCCTTAAAGCTATTAATCTTTGTACCATCAATATCAACTACGCCATAAGGGTGGTGCATTTGATAAGGTCTAGTTGCCATTGTTGCAATGCCATTATTTTTATTGTGAAAATTCAATATATCCAAAAATTTTACATCCGTCATTACATCACCATTTGTTACAATAAATGGATGACCGGGTTTTGGTGATATTAGACCCAAAGCACCCGCAGTTCCTAGGGGCTCTTTTTCATAAGTGTAAGTAATATTAATATTAAATTTAGAGCCATCTCCAAAATAATCTGATATTACCTCTGTTAGATAGTGAGTGGTGATAATAAAATTGAAGAAACCCTCTTCCTTGGCTTTATCGATAATGTGATGGAGCATAGGCTTATCGCCAACTATTAGCATAGGTTTAGGACAATTCTCAGTATATGGTCTCAACCTCATACCTTGCCCGCCTGCCATTATAACAATTGTATTTTCAATGCTTGATTTAGAAATTAAATCATCTATGACATGAAGCCCTACAAGCTTATTCTCGCTTATTATTGGTATTTGATGAATATCATTTTTTCTCATTAAGTCTAAAATATTTTCATTTGGTATGTCAGATGAAACAGTAATAGGATTTTTGTTAATTAATAATGAAAAGCTATCTTCTAAGGTTTTTCCATCCAGCAAGGCTCTTCTTAAATCACCATCTGTAATTATTCCAATGAAATTCATATTCTTATCTTCAATCAATACAACTTGAGATGATGAATCATTAAGAGATTGAATTACGTCTTTAATTTTTCCTTCATTCTGAATGGTACTTGATCGCCAGGTCCTAAAAGACTCATTTGGGTTTTTTTTCATCTTTATGACCTTTTAAAAAGAAGTTGAAATGCTTCTGCAGCCTCATATCCAGCATTAGAACCTCTCCACTTTGCAAGTGCATTTAATGTCTCTAAACTTCTAGGAAATGGGAAATCACCTAATTCAGTTTTGTATATTGACATTACCTCTAGTTTTTTTTCTAAGTAGGAAGAAATATTAATAAACGTATTTGGGTGGAATATATGATTGGATTTGTAGTTGAATTCAGTTTCTGAGGGTGTTTCATATGCCAATATCTTTTCTATGGAAGGATATCTAAACCACTTTGAGCAAGAATTCACACAATCAAAAAGGACTTTGTGATCAGAATGAACATCCCCTCTGTGAGGTGTATAAACATAATTTGGTTTATATTCATAAAAAAAATTAGACATCTTAGATATAATATCTCCCATTGGGATTTGATCCAATTTTGTTGCAGGAAAGTTTAATTCATATGTTTTTATAAAATTCATTGATTTACTAACTGCCAAAATATCATTTTTTCTCTGATCAAGAAACTCTTTTGTCCATTGCATATCTTCAGGAGGTTTTGTGCATATCATCCATGCCACCTCATCACCTTCATCAATATGCCTCAGCAAAGTCCCTCCACAGCCTAGAATTTCATCATCGGGATGAGGCGCTACCACAAGAATTCTTTTTTTCATTAGTAAGTTATGTCTTTTATTAAGAGTTTATCGTCGATTTTAACAGAAGATATTATTTCAGCAATTTTATCTGAAGATTTTCCATTGCCATATGGGTTTGAGCATTTTTGAACTCTTGCAATGTATTTTTTATCAAACATTGCTTTATTAATAGCTCTAATAATTTTACTTTTACTATGTGCAACAAATTCTACGTTTTCTGAGTGCAATCTTCCTTTTTGCCTATTACCAACATTTATAACAGGAATTTTTAAAAGTGGTGCTTCAAGTATTCCTGCACTTGAATTACCTATTAGGCAGGCAGCTCCTCTTAATAAATTTACAAATTCTAGTCTAGGTATATTTTTAGCAGTATATATGAATGGTAATCTTTCAA
>Ga0206131_10005357_pt1 | contig 13584 bp, 4 predicted proteins | sample Helgoland_Spring_FD_148636 | JGI IMG/M metagenome (GOLD analysis project Ga0206131, IMG submission 148636) | Pelagic subsurface seawater microbial communities from Kabeltonne, Helgoland, North Sea - Helgoland_Spring_Bloom_20160517_1 | ecosystem: Environmental > Aquatic > Marine > Epipelagic ...
CGGCCTGCCTTCCACCGACGTCTTTGAGGCCCACCTCGAATACGTCGAGAAGTTCAAGAAGGCCGTGTTGCTCGTGGCTGGTGCCGCCGTGCAAAAGCTGATGCAGACCCTGGCCAAAGAGCAGGAGGTGCTCATGCACATCGCCGACATGATGATCTGGACCTACGCCGCCGAATCCCTCGTCCTGCGCGTCCAAAAGCTCTCTGGCATCCGCGGCAGCGAAGAGGCCGTGGCCCACGAGCTCGCCATGATGAAGGTCTACTGCTACGAAGTCGCCGAGCGCATGCATTCCTCCGGCAAGGAGGCCCTCCTGGCCTTCGCCGAGGGCGACGAGCTGAAGATGATGCTGATGGGCCTCAAGCGGTTCACCAAGACCGAGCCCTTCAATACGACAGCCGCCCGCCAAGAGGTCGCGGTGAAGCTGATCGAAGAAGGGAAGTATTGTTGGTAATGGGAGGCTAACCATACCCGCTGCCCGCAACGGCAGCCCACGAAAAACCCGGCTCCCGCCGGGTTTTTTTTCATGCCTTCAATCATGACCAAAACCCACCAAAAAGGCAGGCAAATGACATGGGGGACCACGCCATGCTTGAGCTGGGATTGAATTTTTGGCCACTGCCCAAGACTGGGACACATCGAGGAAAAAGCCAACGCGGGGAAAGCGCTTGGGAGCGTGTTCATCAGAAAGCTATCTTGTCGCATTCGCCTGAAGGCGCTTTCACAACTTGCCAAACCTAACATGAAACGCATCACCATTGCCGCTGTCGTGCTCCTCTTGCTGGGAGCCGGATTTTACTTCGTCAACAAGCTCGCGGCCGACAAGGCAGCGGAAGAAATCAACGCCATCCTCACGCCAAAATTAGAAGAGGTTGGGATCGAATACGAGGAGCTCGAAGTCAATCCCGCTGCGGGAATCCTCACCTTTCGCAACATCGAATCAGAGAACGGTGAAGTGAGTGCCCAAATCGTTTCCGTGCAGTCCACCTTGGAGGACCTGCTCGCCGCGGCAAAAGGCACACCGGATTTCCTTCACGGCCTGACCCTGCACGTAGAGAACTTCGCCGCCGGGGAAGGTGACGAACGCATCTCTCTGGAGGTGGGCGACCTGGTCATCGATGCGTTGATTGACATCAAGACGCTACAACGGGATCCGGAGACTTGGGCCATGGAGTTGATGCAGCAGCGGGACGTGAGCATCGAAGTCGGAGGTACAGGTTGGACCATCCGCAACCGAGAGATGACCCGCGATTTGAACCTGCCCAGTGCGCTGCTCAGACTCGATGAGGTGGGAATGACCCTAGACAAGGAGAACGACAAAGGCGAAGTGACCATGCGCATGGACTCCCCCGACTATGGCAAAGTGGAGATGCTCATCAAGGGCGACGAACAAAAACTGGAGCGCCTCGAAATGGAAATCAATGACCTGCTCTTCCCCGTGGGAGATGACGGGAAAATTCGCCTCGGACAGGCCGCGCTCACCATGTCGGGCACATTCCCCGTCGAAGCCATAGAGGATGAGGATTGGGAAGACCTGTTCATGACCGGTATGGCGATGGAGTGGGAACTGAATCTGAAGGATGCAGAAATCGAAGGGCGGGAATTGCGCAAGTCCGATTTCCCAAGTGACCGCCTCTCCATTTCCTCGCTGGATCACCGGTTCAATTTCTCTGGAAAAAGCCTCGTCGCGGACGCCTCATTCGAAAGCAACTTGACCGGGGGCACATTGAATTTGGACCTGACGATGGACTCCATGGAGCCCACGGATATGAGAATCGAGACGCTTGCGTTAGAATTTCACGATGTGGAACCCACCATCGCCGCCATCCTCGACATGTCACCCATGCAGTCCACAACGGATGGGTATGATTTCACCTATGTCGGTCCCTTGATGGGGCTTTTGGCCGCCTTGCCCTGACCCTGAGATCCGACACCTACGAGAACATTACCCAATCACATCAACTTGCTGAAAATGTATCCCTTGCGTCCTTTTTTTGCCGCGCCACTTCTCCTCCTGATTGCCCTGCCCGTAAAGGCGCAAACAGAGACGGACCCCTTGGGTGATGTGGGCGTTTGTTACCGCGCGACGGTCACTGAGCTCTTCACCGGAACCACTTGGCAGTCGAGGGAAGGCATGGTTACCTCAGTCGCCGAATTCTCAGAGGGAGGCAAATACCACATCGAAGCTTACATGGGCAGTCCCTCGGGTGAACCCGACATGGCGTTCGATGGCAGTTGGTCCATCGTCGGAGACAACTTCATCTCCGTGGACTTGCTGGGGAATGCCTCCTTCTACGTGATTTCCGAAGACCTGCAATTCCTCATGAATGCCAAAGAAGTCATGTTTGGTCTGCAATCTTCCGGAGGCACCGGCATCCAATCGGCAGGAACCCTTCCCGAAATCAAGACACAATGCACCCAATCCCTGTTGGAAGCGGATCCGTATGCACCGCCGTGGGTCGGCATATACGAAGGCGTCCAACCCTCCTATGACATGAAGAACGACCGCGGCGAAGTCATCCACATTGCGGGGAACACCATTCGGATTCCCTCCGTTGAGCACGTCATCACACTGGGACCCCAATCCTGTCGAATGACCCAAACAACGATGGATGACGACCGCAAAAGCTATTCCTACACGGGGGAATTCCTGAACCACGACATAGGACCTGACGGGCTCAACAGCTTCAAGTTGGCGTTTGACGATGGGAACGGAAGCGAACCTCTTCTCCTGCTTTATCAAATCGATGACGATCGCTTTCGCGCAGTGCCGAACAATGACAACGACCCCGGTTTCATCATAGGCCGCACCTTGCCTTCTCCGGTCTCGCCGGATGCCCCATCCGTTGGAGCAGCCCCCGAACAAGAAGCCCTGTCCGAAGCACTCTTCGAAACTCACATCCTGGAGGGAAAGAAAAATGTCAACGTCCGTCAATCACCGCCATCGGGCGACGTGGTCACAACCGTCGACGGAGGACGTTCCTTTCGCGTACACGAGGTACAGGAATTGTCCGAGCCCGTCTATTTGTTGCGAGAGGCCGCAGAGTTGAATCGGACAGATGAGGGGGCACCCTTGCGGAAAGCTGCGAACTACAAGCTCGAGAACATCAAAGACGGCGGCACCTTCTACTTTGCCGATGTAAAGGACGACCGTGGTTCCCTGGTGCGTGTCATCGTACCCAAGGACCTCGTGCAAATCCGCCGCGACGCATGGTACCGATCCGACGACCTAGGCGGCTGGGTCTTCTCAGGATTATGCTACGACCCTTTTGCCAGCGAGGGCTGCTCGCAGTGATGGGGATTGAACACCCGCGAACTGGAGCATGGAATGGCAGTGGGATAATCCCATGATGCCGGCGGGTACGTTGTAAATTGCGGGTTCATCCAATCGACTTGTCCCTGCGTCATTTCATACCGCTCTTGTTGCTCCATGCTCCGCTGTTGCCAGCAATGGCGCAGAACTGCGGCAGCAACAACGACTTTGATGTACCAGAGGCGCTCGAGATCTGCTCGGGGGAGCCGGAAAGCGTAGAGTGGTTCGATTGGTATGACCCGGGAGGCAATGACGCCGATCTGGCAGAGGGACTCTGGATCAGTCCTTCGGGAGACACCACGGCACTCGGACCGGAAGACCCTTTTTCCTTCAATGCAGGAACGGAAGCTGGGGCGTGGACACTGCTGTTCACGTTTGAGAACCCACCGGGGCCAGGAGGAGCACCGGACCCGTGTGAATTCGAGATTGACCTGAGCATCGACAGCTCGCCCGGAGCAACCTTCACTGTGGTGCAAGACGGAATATGTGGTTCCGAGGGGATTGAATTCGACCTCACTCCGCAGCCCGGGGCCAGCTACAGTTGGAACTTCGGGGATGGCACCACTTCGACACAGTCGCAACCCACCCACATCTATGCATTGGATGGCGGGGGGACACAAAACGTGACGGTCACCCTGACCGTAACAACCGACGAAGACGATGGTGCCTGCGCGGCGAGCTCTTCACAGACCATTTCCATATTGCAGAATCCCAACCCGGGCATCAACGACCTGGCTCCGCTCTGCCTCAACAATCCCGAGTGGCCGAACTACGAGCTCATCGCCAGCCCCCAACCGTTCGGCAACACCGGCATAGCGAATTGGGAAGTCGATTGGGGCAACGGAGAGAGCATCAGCTTCGCCTCTTACAGCGTCTTCAATCCGCCCACCACGGCCTACGACAGCTACGGCTATTACACCATCACCGTGGACCTGTTGGGCAACAATGGATGCACAACACAGGTGATCGATTCGGTCTTCGTGGGAAACAACCCGCAGATCGGTTCTGCAAACCCGGGCAACACCAACGGTCTGTGCAGCCCCTATCTGCTAGAGTTTCCCATCACCAACTACGAGAGCAATGGAGAGGGGACGACCTACAACCTCGACTTCGGAGACGGGTCCACAGAAACCCTGCTGGACAGCGATCTGAATCCCGTTCCACCGACCACAGTGAACCACGAATACGTGCTATCGAGCTGCGGGGAAGTCACGCCCGAAGGATCACAGAATGCCTTCCGTTTTCGCATCGAGGCGGTAAACGAATGCGGAACTTCCGTCACTACGGTTGACCCCATCCGCATCCACCTCGGGCCCGACCCCCAATTAAGTGGACCTGACGAAGTGTGCATGGGCCAGCCTTTCGGCTACAGCATCTCCGGGGCCGGTCAAATCGTGACGGATGCGGAATGCAATCCAACCGATACGTATTGGGAAATCACCCCCCTCAACGGACAAGCAGGCGTCACCCCCAACCAAGGCGTGGGCACCTCATTCAATGCCACTTTCCCCGCTCCGGGCGAGTACCAGATCTCGGCCATCGACATCCATCCCAACTGCCCCAACGGCGACGACGAGATGATTGTCTGCGTCTACCCCACCTTGCAGGCCGTTGGGCAGGTCGCCCCTCTGAATGGCTGCGCTCCCTTGACCGTCGACCTCCAGGACCTCAGCAACAATCCCGCCATCTGCGGCGACCCCAACACCACCTGGATCATCTCGGGCGGACCTTACAACTACGTGTCAGGCGGGCCCAATGACGTCGCCCCCGTCGTGGACCTCACGGCCGCCGGGACCTACACCATCACGCTGCGGGTAGCCATTCCCGACAAAGACGCCTGCCCCCCAGACGAGCAGACCTTCACCATCGAAGTCGCGGAACCTCCAACCGTGGAAGTGGGTTCATTGACCATGATTTGTGCAGGAGACGAACTCGAGATGATGATCGCCGCTCTGGACGATGGCGGCACTCCGCTCACGGATTGGTCTTGGCAGCTTGACGGTGTGGAATTCAGCGATGTGCAAGGGACCGTACCCTTGACCTTCAGTGACCCCGGAGAATACGTGGTCACAGGAGAAGCGACCAACATCTGCGGAGTCGACACCTCCAACATCTACATCGACGTGGACAGCATTCCGGAGATTGACTTCGAATTGCCTGACCTGCCCGCCTATTGTGCCGGCGACACCTTGCTGGTCATTGCCACTGGCGCCCTTGAATACACCTGGAGCAGCAGCGATGTCATCGTAGGCGACCTGCACTCGCATTGCGTGCCCATCGTCCCACAGACCAACGTTTCCCTCGGGCTCTCTGCCAATTCGGCGAACGGCTGCACGAATACCGCCACCATCGACATTGAAATCGCCCCGCTGCCCGAGGTGGCCATTGTCGTTCCACCTCCCCCCTGTCCAGGCGAGACCGTGACGTTTACGGCGACCCCATCCGGTGGATCCGGCAGCTATGCGCCGCTGCAGTGGTCGGGGTCGGCAGGTGCCGACACAGGAAACCAGTACGAGTGGACAGCGCCTCCCACTGCGGGCAGCGCTTCGGTCGAAGTGACCGTAACCGATGATGTGGGTTGCGACAACAGCAATACCGCCACGCTGACTTCCCTCAACAACCCTGCAGTGGAAGCGGGCGACACCCTCTTCCTGTGCGACAATGATGCCGTGACCGAACCCTTGACTGGTTACTCTCCAAGTTTGACAGCAGGCGGAGGCAATGGCACATGGAGCGGAACGGGGCTGAACGGAGTGGACAGCTTCACACCGGCGGGTGTCGGCACCTATGAATTGACCTACACCTATGTAGATGCCAATGGATGCAGCGAGGAGGACATCCGAATCGTGGAGGTCGAGGCCTTTGTGCAAGTGGAGGCGGGAAACCCAGTCGAAGCCTGCTTTGGCAATGCGCCCCTCACGGTTACCGACTGGAGCCCGAGTACCGGCGCCTGGTCCGGAACGGGCATCGCAGCCGACGGTACGCTGGACCCGAGCGTGGCGCCGGGCACCTATGTACTGACCTTGGAAAACGGCACGGGCAGTTGCTACTCCACGGACGACAACACCTTCACGGTAAACCCCTTGCCGAGTCCTGCCATCGCTGCACCGGTGGAACTCTGCGAAGGAGAAGCCTTCCAGGCGACCTTATCCGAGCCGAGCGGAGCCAGTGTGACCTGGGACTTCGATGCGACCGCATCCGCCACCATTGACTCTACAGCCGGCGCCATCGACATCGCATTGAGCGGTATGGCCATCTCTGCGGAGGGGTGTGAGGGTGCCGCCTCAGCCAACATCACCGTGCATCCCCTCCCGGTGGTCGATGCTCCTGCCCAAGACGTGCTGTGCGACCAGGCGATTCCCACTTCCCTCACCGGGGCCACACCCATGGACGGGGATTGGAGCGGGCCCGGCGTCACCGATCCCGACGGCACTTTTGTTCCCTCGCTGGCGGGCGCGGGCATCACCACATTAACCTACACCTACACCGATGGGTTCGGATGCACCAATGCCGCGACGGTCGACGTGGAGGTCGTTCAGCCGCAGGAAGCCGAAGCCGGACCGGACTTCAGCATCTGCGACATCGATACCGCCCTCGTCCTCGACGCCTTTGCGCCGACTTCTGGCGGCATCTGGAGTGGCAATGGCGTCACCGACCCGGCCGGTGTCGTGGATGCCGGTCCCCTCCCACCGGGCGATTACACCTTGACTTACACCTTCGGTTCGGGCACGTGCGAGAGCATCGATACCCGTACCCTGGTCGTGCTGCCCCGCCCCGCCATCAACCTCACCGCCTCGGTCACCGCATTGTGCGACGGAGAGGACTTGACCTTCAATGCCACCGTCACCGATGGGCAACCGCCGTACAGCTTTGCGTGGGGCCCGGGGGTCACCGTCGGCACCGAAACGGCCACGACCACATCCGCGGCGACCACCGTCGCAGCCGACGCCGGCTCCACCTTCTCGGCCAGCCTGACGGTGACGGACGCCAATGGCTGCAGTGAAACCGCCACGGTCACCGTCACCGTGTGGAGCCTGCCCACCGTGGACGCCGGAGCGGACGTGCAGTTCTGCGATCAACCCATCCCGGTGGACCTCGGCGGGTTCTCACCGCCGGGCGGCACTTGGAGCGGAAACGGCATCTCCAACCCCGCCACCGGCACCTTCCTGCCTTCCGATGTGGGGCCGGGCGTTCACGAAGTGATCTACGCCTTTACCGATGGCAACGGCTGCCAAAACAGCGACACCGCTGTGGTGGAGGTTATCGTTCCTCAGGTGGCCGACGCCGGCCCCGATCTGAGCATCTGCGACATCGACACCGTTTTGGTCCTCGACGGGTTCAGCCCGGTGACCTCGAGCGGGTGGACCGGATCGGGCATGACGGACCCCACCGGAACCGTCGATGCCGGACCGCTGGGACCCGGAAACTACACGTTGACCTACACCATCGGCACGGGAACCTGCGAAAGCGTCGACACGCGCAACTTGGAGGTGCGGCCATTGCCGGCCATTGCACTGTCCGCCGACGATGTGAGCGTGTGCGACGACAGCACGGTGGTGTTCTCGGGCAACCTGTCGGGCGCCACGGCCCCATACGAATGGAGTTGGAATTCAGAAGTGGGTGGAGCCATCGGAACCGGAAGCAACACCAGCGCGAGTGCAGAAATGGAACTCACCTCCGGCAATACGTTCACCGCGACCCTGACCGCCACGGACGCGACCGGTTGTGTGGCATCGGAAAGCCTCAACGTCGATGTGCTCGCCCTGCCCAACGTGGACGCGGGGGGTGATACCGTCTTCTGCAATACCGACATTCCGGGGGTACTGCTGGGCTTCAGCCCCGGCCTCAACGAAGCGGGCACAGGATACTGGACCGGCCTGCTGGGCGCGGCGGGAGCCGTGGACGCCAGCGGGGTCTACACGCCCGACATGAGTGGTGTGGGCAGCTTTGATGTGGTGTACACCTATACTGAGGCCGCTACGGGCTGCATCAATGCGGATACCATTGTGGTGGACATCACCGATCCGGTGGACGCCGATGCCGGTGCGGACGAAGTGGTGTGCGACAACGCCGGACCCCTGCAACTCGCCGGATTCTTCCCGACCAGCAATGTCACGTGGAGCGGAAGCGGAGCCGGAGCGGCCGCCCTCCTCGATGCCAGCACAGGCCTCATAGATCCCGCCCTCCTCACACCGGGCGACTACACCTACCTCCTGTCCTATGGAAACGGCACTTGCTACACCGAGGACGAAATGGAGGTCCACGTCGACCCGCTTCCCGCCGTCTCGACCACCGGAACGGACATCTTCTGCGGCAACGATGGCGCCATCGCCCTGTCGCCGCCAAACCCGCTGGGGGGCACGTGGGAAGGCCCGGGAGCGGATGGAACCGGGGGATTCCAGACCGATGACGCCGCTACGGGTCCCGGCACCTACAACCTCATCTATTGGTACGAGGATCCCACCACAGGATGCCGCGACACCGCGGACCACGTGGTGACCGTTCAGGAAATCCCCACTGTCGACGCCGGTGCCGACACCACCTTCTGCAACCAGCCGATCGACGGAACCCTGCTCAATTTCTCGCCCGGCCTCACGCAGGGAGGAACGGGAAGCTGGTCGGGCCTCGGCGCCTTTGCCCCTGCGGTTTCGCCCGACGGCATCATCGACCCAAGCGGCAGTGGAGCGGGCAGCTTCACCGCCGTCTACACCTTTACGTCCAGCGCCACGGGCTGCACGAACAACGCCTCCATCGAGGTGGACATCGCCGAGCCCCTTGTCGCCGATGCCGGTCCCGACCTCGTCGCCTGCGACAACGCCTTCCCCCTGCAGCCCAGCGGCTTTTTCCCCACGGCCGACATCGATTGGGCCGGCACCTCGCCCGGCGCCGCCGCGGGCCTCCTCGATCCCGCCACGGGCCTCCTGAGCCCGGGCATCCTCCCCCCCGGCACCTATACCTACCTGCTCTCCTACGGCATCGGTACCTGCTACACGGAAGACGAGATGGAACTGACCATCGACCCTCTGCCCGTGCTTGACCTCGCTTCCCCCGACGCCTTCTGCAACAACCTCGGCACCGTCACCCTGACCGCCGCCACCCCTCTGGGCGGAACGTGGTACGGCAACGGCGTCCTGGACCCCGCCACCGGCACGTTTGCCAGCGGCATCGCCCCGGGCGCCTACAACCCGGCCTACTGGTTCGAAGACCCGGCGACGGGTTGCCGCGACACCATCGTCCACGCCGTTACCATCCACCCCGTGCCGGTAGCCGCCTTTGCGGCCGACACCCTGGGCTGCTCCAACCTCGACCTTCCCTTGGAGAACCTGAGTACAGGAAGCACCGGCCAAGATTGGGACCTCGGCGGCGTTGGCACCTCTAGCGCATATGCGCCGGCTTTCACCTATCCCGGCGACGGCACGTACACCATCATCCTGGAGGCCTACAACGAATTCGGGTGCGTGGACACCACCAATCAGGAGGTCACCATCACCCACCCGCCGACAGCCGATCTCCTGCTCTCGCCCGACTCCGGTTGTGCTCCCCTCGACGTGCAATTCGCCAACCTGAGCGACGCGCCCTACGGCACCTTCACTTGGGATGTCAACGGGAACGGCTTCATCGGAGAGGCACCACCCGCGCTGAATTTCACGCAAGGCGACAGCATCGTGGACTACGCCGTGAGCCTCACCGCGACGAACCTGTGCGGAAGCGATGTCGTGAACGACGCCATCGTCGTTTACCCTACCCCCGTCATGGTCTTCGCCTTTGAGGAGGACACCGTTTGTTCGCCGTTCGAGATGAACATCATGAACGCCTCTGTGGGCCTTCCCGACGACGTCACTTGGGATTTCGGAGACGGAACCGGCTACGTGGGAACCGATCCGCCAGACCACTGGTACGCCGTCGACACCGTTGAGCAGGTGTTTACCGTAACGCTCATCGGGGTCAACCAATGCGGAGCGGATACCGCCACAGGCGACGTACTTGTCGTGCCAAACCAAGTCGAGGCCTTCTTCACGTTGAGCACCCCGGACGGATGCGCTCCACTCTCGCTAACCGTAGAAGACTTCAGCAGTGCCACCACCGCCATCAGCTACGACTTTGACAATGGTGATTTCGCGGCCACCCCAGACGCCACCACAAGCTTCAGCGACCCTGGCACTTACACCATCACCCAATTCGTGACCAACGGCTGCAGCTACGATACACTGCAGTTGCCCGTAACCGTCCACCCCATTCCGTCGGCCACCATCGCCGTTGAAGACCCGTCAGCGTGCGTCGGAGCTCCTTTTGCCTTTTCGGCCACGAGCGACAACCCTGGCAATGCCGACTGGGTTTTCGGCGACGGCGCCACCAGTGCAGGCCTAGAAACGGCCCACACTTACGCAATGCCTGGCACGTATACAGTCACCTTCTCGACCGAAGCACCGCTGACAGGCTGTACCGCCGAGTCCAGCCTCGAAGTCGATGTCTTCCCGAACCCCGTCGCCACCATAGACCTGGACGACGGCCTTGGGTGCGCTCCATTTAGTGTTACACTAAACAACACCTCCTCTGGCAGCCTCTTCCAAACCTGGGACTTCGGTGACGGCAGCGAGCCCGGGTTCCAGACCGCCCCCACCCACATCTTTGCCAACAACGGCCTTGAACCGGTGCAGTATACCGTGACCCTCATCTCAGAGAGCGACCAATTGTGCACCGATACAGTGCAAGCGGAGATCACAGTGCTGCCCACTCCGGTGGCCGACTTTGCCCTCGAAGATGTCGAAAGCTGCTTCTTCCCGGTGGACATCGTTACCGAGAATCTGAGCATCGGTTCCATCAACCACAACTGGTCCATCAATGGCGGCGGCGAGATCACGAACCCGGCCCCCACCTTCACAGCCGATGCGGTAGGCACCTACACCGTTTCGCTTACAGCCACCAATAGCTATGCCTGTGCGGATTTGGCCGAAAACGAATTCACCGTCCACCTCGCCCCCACCGCCAACCTCTCCGCCAATCCCCGCATTGGTTGCAACCCCCTTTCCGTCGACTTTCAGAACCTCAGTTCGTACAGCCAGTCCACCTCCCTCTACATTGAGGGCATCTACGATGGACCACTCCCCACAGAAGGACTCATCATCGACCAAGTCGGAACCTTCGAGTCGTACATCGTAGCCACCAGTCCTGAAGGCTGTACCGATACACTTGCCCTCGCCGAGGACTTTACCGTGCATCCCGTCCCTTTGGCCGACTTCTCCTATCTCCCGCTCGCCGCTTCGCCGGAAAACACCTCTTTCCAGTTCTCCAACGAAAGCAACACAGCCTTTGCGACAAACTGGACATTTGGCGATGGCAATGGCAGCTTCATTCCAGACCCCCTCCACCGCTATGATGAACCAGGGGAATACCAAGTGGCGCTCAATGTTCAGAATGAGTTTGGATGCTCTGACATTGTGGTCGACCTGATCGTGATTGACGACAAAATTTCAGTTTTTGTCCCCAATGCTTTCACCCCTGCAAGCAATGGATATGGAGATGGCATCAATGACGGGTTCAAACCCATCATTCGCGGAGTTAACCTCATCCAGCGCTACAAATTCCAAGTCTTCGACCGGTGGGGCTCTGTCGTGTTTGAAACCAAAGACTACGATGAATTCTGGAAGGGTGACGTAGACCGTGGGCAATACGATGAGTTCGACTATTTCGCCCAAAACGAGGTGTTCAACTGGAAAGTAACTCTGACGCTGAGTGGCGAAGAGCCTGACGAAGTCGAAACGACAAACCCATTCTGCACTGGCCCGAGGCAATTCTGCGGCCACGTGACATTGGTGCGTTAATGGGCCCGCCATCTGATGCCACCTTGGCACTGAGGGACTCCATGGCTTGGGAGGCGCAGCCTCACCGAATAAGGTGGGCGGGGACATGGTTCCACATGACCATCCTATTTTGCTGTCATGTCGAAGCAAGAAAAAGGCGGGATGCGCAGCGCGTTCCACTACATCGTCGAGTTTGCTGTGATCCTACTGGGCATCACAGTGTCGGTCACCATCGAAAAGAACAATGCGCACCAGTACAAGGAGAGCGTCAAGAACCAAAGCCTGTCGCGCATCCTGACCAACATCCAAACCGACAGCCTCGACTTTGAATTCAACATCGCGGTGCACGCACCCGCCTCGGCTTCTTGTGCATGGATCACAGAGCAGCGGAGCACGTTTGCAGAACAGCATCCAGACTCCATAGGCAAGCACTGCTCCATGTGCTTGATGGCACAAACCGTCTTCGTGGACAACCAAGAGGAATACCGGACACTTCAGAATTCTGGACTCATGGAGTTGATCGAAAACGACACCCTGGCGCGGGCGTTGCAATCCAAATACGTCCAGCATGAATTCTTGCGCAAAATCGAGAGCGTCATCGCCGAGATGGCCAAGAGCCAAGAAGAATTTTACTTCCAAAACATGACCTCCACAGATTCAATGGAGCCCTTTATGGGCTACGTGAAACTGCGAACGTGGAATGGAACTGCACCCGACAATGCTTTTTTCGAGCGCTGCAGCGACATTGGCTTTTGGCACCGTTCATATGCCGACCGCATGGACAGGCGCATGGGGTACGATGCGCGACTCACACAGTGGATCCGGGACGAAATCGGCAACATAGAGTAGCGGTGCGCCGCTGTGGGAGGTCAGCAACCACCGCCCTCATAATGGATGTACATCTTGGTCCCGTCGGAAGAACGCTCGGTGAAGAAGCTCTCGCTCATCTCCGAGAAGTTGACATAGAAGGACAACGGCCCGATGCTCAAACTTTCAAAGCTCAGGGCGCTTAAGAATCGCAAGAGGTTGTTGGACACCACATAGAACTCATCGGGGGTCCCAAGGGGCACTTCTACGGTGACCCCAAATTGGTATTTACCATCGTACCAATGCTTGACCACGACCCCGTCGTCATAGCCCCGAAACGTCTTCACAGCCATGCCTTCCTCACGCTGCTCGACCTCGACCTTTTCCTCCCACAAAAGCGCGGCATCCGCTCTCTGAAACCGGCCTTTTGGAGCAGGTTCAGTAGATGGAGCTGGAGCCACATAAAAGGCTGCAAAATCAAAAGGAGGACCCGGGCTTAACAGCCCTTGAAACACATAGCCTTCTCCCCCTTCAAAAGACACCTTGACAAAAGGCGCAGAGAGCGTGTATGCCGGCAACTCCAGACGCTTGCTTTTGGCACTAAAACTCAGATCGAAATTTAATTCTACATCCAGGTCTTCATCCCCAGCGCTGAGCAAATCAACC
>Ga0206131_10005359_pt1 | contig 13584 bp, 8 predicted proteins | sample Helgoland_Spring_FD_148636 | JGI IMG/M metagenome (GOLD analysis project Ga0206131, IMG submission 148636) | Pelagic subsurface seawater microbial communities from Kabeltonne, Helgoland, North Sea - Helgoland_Spring_Bloom_20160517_1 | ecosystem: Environmental > Aquatic > Marine > Epipelagic ...
TAATAGGCCAAAAACAGGTATCATTAAACCACCTATCAAAAGCCCAATAGCATTAATGGTGTCTGATACAGCCACAGCCTTTAACCCACCAAAAATGGCATATATTGCTCCAATAATACCTATGGCCCAGACGGTAATCCATAGCGCACTGTCTTTAGATACACCCATTAATTCAGGAAAATCAAACATGGAATTGATAGCAAGTGCGCCAGAATAAAGCACGATGGGAAGCAAAATGACAGCATACCCAGTCAAAAACAATCCTGATGCAATAGTCCGTGTCATTTTATCATATCTACGTTCCAGAAACTGAGGTACCGTAGTAATACCACCTTTAAGATATCGGGGCAATAAGAAAAAAGCCGTAATGACCATCGCTATAGCTGCAAGCGTTTCCCATGCCATTACTAAAATTCCTTCTTTGAATGCTGCACCATTTAAACCTACAATTTGTTCGGTAGATAAATTAGTGAGTAACAATGAACCTGCAATGACAACACCTGTAAGACTTCTACCCCCTAGGAAATATCCATCAGATGTATTTTCATCATTTTTTCTGCTCTTGTAATAGGATATGATAGCTACCAAAAGGGTGAAGCTTATAAATGACAGTATTTGCATAGGTTTTTTTGTTAATTTTATTTCTAGATATCAAAAACAAATCCATCATCTTTGAGGAGTTCGTATCTTTTTTCGTCAAATTTATACAGTTTTGCTGGTCTATGTGAGACATTTCCTTGAGTTTCATTCAAAGGTATCAATAGATCCATACTTAATATTTTCTTTCTAAAGTTGGGTTTATCAAACTTGGAGTCAAGTAATGCCTCGTATAAATCTTGCAATTCAGTTAGTGTAAATTTTACTGGTAATAATTCAAAACCCACAGGACGATATCTCACCCTTCGTTTCAATGTTTGAATACCGCGCATAACTATTTTTTTATGATCAAAAGCTAATTCAGGCAAATTGTATATATCAAACCATTGTATTGATTTTGCCCAAGAAGAAGCAACTGGATTATAATTTTTATTTTCAACAAGAGAATAATAACCTACGGTAACTACTCTTCCTGCAGGATGACGGTCCATTTCACCAAATGAATAGAACTGTTCCATGAAAATATTGTCTATACCCGTTAAATTTTTTAGCACATCATTAGCTGCATCATCCAAATTGGAATTTAGGGAGACTAGATCTCCCGGTAAAGCCCAACTGTTTTTGAATGGATCAGCATCACGTTCAATTAACAATATGCGAACTCTTCCTTTGCTGTATCCAAAAATGACACAATCTACCGATATACCAAACTTGAAGTAGTCGATAAACGGCACATTATTCTCGGAAATAAAGAAATTGCTTGGCGAATTCATCCTGATAATTTGTTAATAATATCAATTCAAAATTAATCGAAAAAATAACTTATAGTATTTTTTACTTAAAGTTTTTTATTTAGCTTTGAACAATTAAAATATATAAACACATGAAAAAAATTTACTTATTATTTTTATTAGCAACAGTTTCTTTTTCTACTGCTTTTGGTCAGGTTGAAGGAACTTGGAAACTTGCTCCAGTTGCTCAAGCTTTAGCAGTAGGCCCTACTGAAGGAGATTTCGGCTGGTGGTCTAACACCGAAGCTGATGTAACTACGAGAGCTTGCCTTTTCGATGACGAATACGTTTTCAACGCTGATGGATCTTTTGAAAATGTTGTTGGAGATCAAACTTGGATCGAAACTTGGCAAGGTGCTGCAGCTGAAGGCTGTGCAACACCAGTAGCTCCTCACGATGGATCTGCTATTGCTACGTGGTCTTTTGATGAATCAACTAGCGAAGTAACTATCGAAGGTGCTGGCGCTTATTTAGGTTTAGCTAAAGTTCACAACAATGGCGAACTTACTAATCCTGCTGATGCTGTTGCATCTATCTCTTACCCTGTTGCATTTTCTAATGATGGAATGACCATGACTATTGACATCAATTTTGGTGGAGGATTCTGGCATTTTGTTTTTAACAAAGAAGCAGATCAAGGAAGCGTTAAAACCGTTGATAGAAATTTATTTAACGTTTATCCAAATCCAGCTACAAATGAAATCAATGTCACTTCTGATGAGCGGTTGACAAATGTTACTATCTTGGATATAACTGGAAAAATTGTATACACTTCCTCAGAAATCACTTCCAATCAAACGGTTAATGTATCCTCATTAAATAGAGGAATTTATATGGTTCAGGTTATGACTGACAATAAAACTTCTGTTAAACGATTAATATTAGATTAATCATCGATAGCTGAATGGACCAAAAAAAAGATTTTCATTGTTATGAAAATCTTTTTTTTGGTCCTTATTGAACCTTTTTTATCAAAAATTAATTCAACCCAAATAACCTGAAAATTTATGAATGTTTTTACAAGCTATTTACAAAGACCTTTTAAAATTATTCTACTTATCTTGGCATTTATACCCATTTTTTCTTATGGACAAACTGGAAAAATATTACTCGGAGCAAGTGTTCAAATAGTTGGCACATCGATCGGAGCAATTACTGATGAAAATGGAAATTTTACACTTACTGTTCAAAAACTGCCCGTCAAAATTGACGTAACCTATGTTGGTTACTCTAAAAAAACGGTAACCATAAACTCATATAATACCATTAAAATATCTATCTCCGAAATATTAAATCAATTTGATGAACTTGTAGTCGTGGGATATGGTAGACAAAAAAAGAAAGTATCTACTGGTTCCGTTTCTAAAATTGAATCTAAACAATTAGAGGGCATTGCTCTTCCTGATGTGGCTTCTACTATGGAAGGCCAAATGGCCGGTATTATAATAAACGAATCTAGCGGTCAACCTGGAGCAAGTAAATCATTACTCATACGAGGTGTCAGTACTAATGGTGATAACTCACCGCTATATATTGTAGATGGTATCCAGGTAGGTAATATTGATAATATTAACCCCAATGATGTTGAATCCATCGATGTTCTCAAAGATGCAGCTTCTGGAGCAATTTATGGTGCTAGAGCTGCAAATGGAGTAGTTATAATAACTACTAAAAGTGGCAGTAATGCTGAAGCAGGAACGTTTACTTACGGTATGAGTTACTTGAATTCTCAACCATGGAGATTACCTGAAATGCTTGGTTCGGAAGATTATGTTATGCTTACTCGTGAAAAATATAGAAATGCAAGACAAGAGGTTGCGCTAAACCGACTTGGATTTCCTGAAGTAGGTGATCCACTCATACATAATACTAATTGGATGGAAGAAATATTCAATCCTGCTAGTATGATAAACCACAGAGTTACTGCCTCACTTAAAAACTCCTACATTTCTCTAGATTATTGGGATCAAAATGGCGTAATTGGAGGCGAAAAATCCAATTACAAACGATATTCTTTTCGAGTAAATTCGACAAAAAAAATTAAAGATTACATTACAGTAGGCAATAGTTTATATCTGAACAGAACCATTAATAATAATATTGGAACTAATAATGCTTTTGGAGGCATACAAAGTGACGCTTTTGCATACGATCCTATCACACCTGTTCTAGACCCTGATGCTCAATTTGGTTTTGCTCAATCTCCTTGGGTTCAGAAAGAATATATCAACCCAATGAGTCGTCTATTTTTGATAAATGGCGATGGCAAATCGGATCAAATTTTAGGAAACATCTATTTAGAAATAAACCCATTACCTGGCTTAACAATGAAATCAGATTTAGGTATTGATGCCAATTGGTACGATTTCAGAACTTTCACTCCTTCATACAACTTGCACCCATCAGCAATGAACTTAACCAATGATGTATCGCAAGGTTCTGGAAATTTTCAAGGAATACAGTGGGAAAATACCATCAATTACAATACGACTTTAAACGAAAAACATAATTTTGATGTCTTACTAGGAACTACGTATAGACACAACCAATTTAGACAGTTGGGTGGATCTACCTCAAATATTCCTGCTGATGCAGCATTCAATCCCAATTTCCATTATTTAGATGCAGGTCAAGACACCTTGGATCTTGCATATGGATCCGCAAATGTCGACTACTTCCTTATCAGTACATTTGGAAGAATAATGTACAACTTTGATGAAAAATACCTATTCACAGCAACTGTACGAAGAGATGGGTCGTCTAACTTTGGAGAAAATAATCGTTTTGGTGTCTTTCCTTCAGCTGCATTAGGTTGGGTTGTAGATAAAGAAGACTTCTTCAATTCAAATCATATTAGTTTTTTAAAATTAAGAGCTTCTTGGGGTATTAACGGTTCTGACCGTATTTCGCCTTTAAGTTATGTTACACGTGTTCAAAATATATACACCTATGCTTTTGGCACTTCAAATCAAGCACTAAATACAGGGACTGCTTTAGCCGGACCTCCCAATCCAAATGTAAAATGGGAAGAGAGTGAGCAACTAGATTTTGGTGTGGAAATGAGTATGTTTAACAACAAACTTTCTTTAGAACTTGATATTTATCAGAAAAAGACTAGAGACCTTTTGATGGAGCAAAATATACCTGGATATATTGGTGCTACCAATAATCCTATATCAAATCTTGGTGAAATAAGAAACCGAGGGATAGAAGCCTCTATAGGATACCAAACCAGATTTCGAGCAATCAAAATTAATACTAACTTGAACTATACCCATTTCAGAAATGAAGTTATTCAAGTTGCGGGAGATGCAGGGTACCTAAATGGATGGTCTTGGCCTGTTCGAAATACGCCAATTACAAGAATGTCTGAAGGGTATTCAGTTGGACATTTTATTGGGTATACTACCGATGGCATTTTTCAAACAACTGAAGAAATTGACAACTATGTAAATAGTGAAGGTACTAAACTACAGCCCAAAGCTAAGCCCGGGGATATCAAGTTTGTAGATAGAAATGGAGATGGTGTTATCAATACTGACGATTTAGGAGATATAGGCAATCCATGGCCAAAGCATATCATTGGTTTAAGTCTTAATTTTGATTATAAAGGATTTTTCCTCAGTACAGTATTTAATTCCCAAATTGGTCATCAGATTTATAGAACTTACGAACGATCTGATATCACCTTTGGAAACTATCAAACATTCTGGTTGGATCGATGGACAGAAGAAAATCCATCTTCAGAACTCCCAAGATTAACTTCATCTGACCTTAATGGTAATCAACGTCCATCCGATTTTTATGTGGAAGATGGGACATTCCTTCGATTAAGAAATCTTCAATTTGGATGGAATGTGCCCAAAGAGTGGTTAGAAAAAGCAAAAGTTCAGAACCTTAAGATCTACCTTACTGGTACAAATCTTTTTACATTAACAAACTATCGTGGGTTTGATCCAGACATTGGAACCAATGGATGGATTTTAGACACTGGAATTGATAAAGGATTCTATCCAAATAATATCTCTATTGGGGGAGGATTAAATATCACATTTTAAATAAAAAAAAACATGAAAAAATTATTTAAATATCTTTTAACTTTAAGTGTTTGCAGCATACTTATTGTATCCTGTAAGAAAGAAAATTTAGAAGTAGAACCTGTCAATGAGTTTCTATCTAACAACTATTATAAAACTGAAAATCAAATTGGTGCAGCCCTTATAGGAGTCTATGACCCTATAGGATGGTCCATGGGTTTTGGGCAATGGATTTCACCAACGATGTATGGTGAAATAAGATCAGATAATGCTAACGCTGGAGGTGATGCAACTAATAATGATCAACCTGGATGGCAAGAATTTGATGACTTCACCAACACTAATACTAATACAGTAATTCATCCGATGTATAGAAGAAACTACATTGGTATAAGCAGAGCAAATGCACTTCTTGAACTTTCAGAAGTAGAGTCACCAGTAGTTGATGTATACAAAGCAGAAGCTCTATTCTTGCGTGCATACTATCATTTTGAATTATTTAAGCACTTTGGACCTGTCCCAGTGGTTACCCAAATGTTAAACCCTGATGATATCAACCTGAAAAGAAGTTCTATGTCAGCGTTAATGCAGCAAGTTGTAAATGATTGTGAAGCTGCTGCAGCTAAACTACCACTTACACCAAAAGCGGGTGAAGAAGGTAGAGCTACAAAAGGAGCAGCTTTAACTTTGATGGGAAAAGCATACTTGTATTGGGCAGATTTAAAAAATGATGATCCTGCATTATTTGGTAAAGCTGCTGATGCTTTCCAACAAGTAGTAGATTTAGGTATTTATCAATTAGAGGACGATATGCGAAATATATTCTCATTTAATGTAAGAAATACCCAAGAATCTGTTTTTGAAATTCAACATAATGCATTATGGTCAAGTGATTGGGGATCATTTGAGAGTGTAGATGGGAATGGAATGATTCAACTTTGTGGAATTCGAGGATTATGTGCCAGTCACCCAAGATATGAAGCTGGATGGGGATTTATGATGGTTACATCAAGTTTATGGAATCATTTCCTTGCAGATGATACATTTAGAAGAAATGTAGCAATCGCATCCAATGAAGAATTAGCAAAAGAAATCGCTGATTCTAATTTATCTTGCAATACAGTGATAGATGAAACACAGAGCAATCCTGTTGATTATACTGGATATTGGCAAGAAAAGTATCCGAATTTTAAAGCATATGCAGGTACTAATATCAATGGCGGAAATGAACATTTAACTAAATCTCAAAATTCTCAAGTTTTCCGCTATGCTGATGTTTTATTAATGTTAGCAGAGTCTATTCATCGAAGTGGAGGTTCTGATGGTGATGCAATTCAGTATATTGATATGGTTAGAGAAAGAGCTGCAGGACCTGGTGATAATACTGGTAATTTTAGAAATGCAACTACAGTGATGAGTCAGGAAGGATGGAATTTGCTTGATTTGATTTGGTATGAGCGGAGATCAGAACTAGCTTGTGAAGGAGACCGATGGTTTGATCTCGTTCGTTCTGAGAGAGCAAATAGTAGTTTATTTACTGATGATGGAGATAAAGAGTCAAATTTTTCAGATAACCACTTATGGCTTCCTTTATCGTTGGAAGAAACACAACTTGCTCCCAACTTAACAACTTATCCAGATCCATCATTATTTCAATAAATTAATTAACATTTAATTAATAATAAGGGGATTTCGTTATATTGAAATCCCCTTATTTATTTAAAAAATTCATGAAAAAAATATCCATAATTTTCTACTTAATGATTCCATTAATGATAGAAGCTCAAAATGTTCCTGTCAATTTTGAATCCGATGGTTTTGGTGCAGATTGGTCTTGGAGAACCTTTGAAAATGATAATAATCCACCATTAGAAATTATCGAAAATCCATTCCCCGATGACATCAATAGAAGTGAAAAGGTGGCCAAATTTACAGCTAGGGCTCAAGGTGCTCCATTTGCAGGATGTGAAAGCCTACATCAATCAGATATCGGATCATTTATAATTGATCCGGAAAATCCTATCATCACTATTATGGTATATAAATCAGTTAGAAGCCCTATCGGTATCAAACTTGTGGAAACATCTAATGCCTCCTTGGGAGAAATTAAAATTACAAACACAAAAATAAATGAATGGGAAAAATTAGAATTTGACTTTAGTTCAAGAATTGGAATAACCTATGATCAAATTGTTATTTTCCCAGATTTTAGAAATAGAACTAAAGAAAATATTATCTACTTCGATAATGTAACCATTGGTGATGTTAACCAAGGAGAATCACCTGAAAATATTGATTATTACCCTAATCCTACTCAAAGTCTTATAACATTAGCAAAAAGTCCTGTCAATTACATACTTACCGATCTTAATGGTAAAATGATTATGCAAGGTTATGAAACAAATTTAAACTTATCCTTTTTAACATCCGGACTTTACGTATTAAGAACAACTGATAGCAGTAATAAGACCTTTACAAAAAAAATCATGAAATACTGATTTTTACTTTATAGAAAAATACCAGCAAGTATTGCTACTATAATATACCAAGGCGACTTTATTTTTGTTTTAAGAAGTAACAGTGAAGTTATGATGATAATGAGTATAGGAACTATATTAACAAGATGATGTGTATCTAAATTGGTGTAATAAAAACTCCCTTCCTCTACCCAATTAAAACCTACAGGCAGAAACATGAGATAAGCAGCAGCAAGAACTAACCCACAAGATGCAGCAATGACTCCGGGGAGAGCTTTAACGATAATAGGATGAGACTTTATTTGCTTCCAAATTGGATAAATAAAAAAAATAAGCAATGCTCCTGGAAGGAAAATACCAATAGTACTTGAAATTGATCCAAAAATTTGGCTTACTAAATTAGCATTTTGCATCGCTGTAGCACCCGTATAACTTGAAATAGTGAATACCGGTCCGGGTATGGCTTGAACTAATCCAACCCCATTAATAAACTGCTCAGAAGTCATATAACCAGCATGATTAACATACTGTTCAAGCATCATGGGAATTAATACATTTCCACCACCGAAAACTAAACTTCCAAAACGATAACTATTCTCAAAAAGCAAGACAAATGGATTGGAATATAGATTACCAAAAATACCAGCACTCACAAAAATACCAATGAAAGCAACCAAAAATTTCCATGGTATTTGTACTTTAATTGGTTCATGTTTAGGTAAAATTTCGCGATGCCCTATATAAGATATTATACCTCCTAATACTAGTACGATTGGGAATATCCATGGTGTTTTCATATTAATAATCGTATCCAATGGATGCCTCAATAAAGCCGCAACAACAAAAGCCATTGACGCTAGAAAATAACCTTGTTTTGAGTCAATTGATTTTTTTATCATATTAATACCTGCTATCAGTATAAAAGCAACAGCTACAGGTGTTACAAACCTGAGATAATTTAATGCTGAATCTTGAAATAAGCCTATAAAAATAGCACAAACCGTGAGTAATAGAAAAGCAGGAAAAACCCATATTAGGAGTGTTAAAAATGCCAGGAATGGGCCCCCAAACTTATAACCGATACTCACTAAAGTCTGGGTTGAAGAAGGACCAGGAAGCATCTGAGCTAGTGAATACAACTCAAGTAAATCGGTTGTAGTTAAATATTTTTTTTCTTCAACTAAACGTTTTTGGTATAGAGCAAGATGCATCGATGGACCACCATACGCTGATATAGCAATAAGGAATACATCTTTTAAAAAGATATATGCTTTTATCTTTTTTAAACTTTTAGTCGTTTTATTTGCCACAATGTTCAAATTTAGAAGCTATTTAGAGAATACCAAACTGTTATTTATTTTATGTTTAATTGGTATCATTATTTCCTTTGTCAAATGCTCAAACCATAATTTTAAAGCCGAAAATGCTCTTATAAAATTACAGGAAAAATTAGACAGCAACACCGATAGATTGAACATTGATGTCAATTTATTTCAATTAAGAATTACTGAAATAAATACTGTTTTAAAATTTTATACGAATGAATACACTGAAGAAATTGACAATGAACTTGGACTCCAATTAGGGAGATATAAAGTCATTAGAAAAATATATTCAAAACAAATAAAAGAACATGACTTCTGTATGAAAGAACAAAATGAACTCAAAAAACAGCTTGATAACTTGATGCTTGATATACAAAATAAGACGATTAGTACTGAAGAATTCAAACAATACATTAGGAAAGAAAGAACAGATATCGATGAATTAATTTCAAGATCAAAAGACATAAAAAAGTCATTTTACGAGATCGAACCCGAATACAATAAATTATCTAAAACATTAGCTATTCAGTAGGGTCTATGCTTCGCCAGTAGGACCAAAATTCATTGGCGGAAATTGAGGTGTGCTTTCTTGCATTTCTATATTTCCGAAATTAGCTTCGAATTTATCTATATTATCCGTTAGAGCAGCTCTCAGTCTTTTGGCATGTTGAGGGCTGAGTATAATTCTACTTTTCACTTTGGCTTTAGGAGTGCCTGGCAACATACGAATAAAGTCAATTACGAATTCTGAATTTGAATGAGAAATTATAGCTAAATTACTATAAATACCCTCTGCTACATCTTCCGATAACTCAATATCAATTTGGTTCCCTTGTTTTTGTTCTTTCATACCTCAAATCAACATATTTTTTTTTAATAATTGCTTAATAGAAAAAAATAAAAAAGGGGTAACATTTATGCTACCCCTAAGTCTTAACTATTTGAATGATATTATGATACTACTTTTACTGACTCTTCTTCTGTAGAAGCTTCATTTTTGGCAGCTTTTAACATATCATATTCTTCTTGAGAACCTACTACTAAATTTTCGTATGCTCTTAGACCAGTACCTGCAGGAATAAGGTGCCCTACAATTACATTTTCTTTAAGACCGAGCATATCGTCAACTTTACCTGCAATTGCAGCTTCATTTAGAACTTTAGTTGTTTCTTGGAAGGATGCAGCAGACATAAAACTGTGAGTGCCAAGAGAAGCCTTAGTAATCCCCTGTAATAATGGACCAGATGTAGCTGTAAGAGCTTCTCTAACCTCAATTACTTTCATGTCTTTACGTTTAAGTGATGAGTTTAAATCTCTCAATCTTCTCAACGTAAGAATCTCTCCCGCTTTCACTTCATTTGAATCCCCTGGATCTGTTATAACACGCTTGTCATAAAGTAAATCATTTTCCTCTTTGAATACAATTTTATCTACGGCTGAACCTTCAAGGAACATTGTATCTCCAGATTCAATAACTGCTACTTTTTGCATCATTTGTTTGATGATTACTTCAATATGCTTATCATTAATTTTCACCCCTTGAAGTCTATATACTTCTTGGATACCATTAACAATATAGTTTTGAACTGCAGAAATACCTTCAATTGATAGAATATCTTGTGGTGTAATCGAACCATCAGACAAAGGAGTTCCGGCTCTAACAAAATCACCATCTTGAACTAGAATATGTTTTGATAAAGAAATTAAATATTTCTTTCCAATTCCTTCTTTAGATTGAATTGTTATCTCACGGTTACCTCGTTTGATACCACCATAAGTAACTACACCATCAATCTCTGAAACAACTGCAGGATTAGATGGGTTACGAGCTTCAAAAAGTTCAGTTACCCTAGGTAAACCTCCCGTAATATCACTTGTTTTACCAACAACACGAGGGATTTTGGCAATTATAGTACCACCTTTCACCTTCGCCCCATCTTCAACAGAAAGGTGGGCACCTACCGGAACGTTCAGTTCTTTTAAGATTTCACCTTTTTTCCCAATGATATGAATGGCAGGATTGATTTTCTTATCTCTAGAATCAGTAATTACTTTTTCTTTGTATCCAGTTGCCTCATCCATCTCAACAGTGAAAGAGACTCCTTCTTTGAGATCAACAAATTCTACTTTACCATCTAAATCTGATAAAATAACTGCATTATACGGATCCCAAGAACAGATTTTATCACCTTTCTTCAATTTTTGTTTTTCATCAACATACAAGAAAGAACCGTAGGGAATATTATTAATAATTAGGACTTCTTTCGTTTTTGAATCTAATAATTTAATTTCACCAGATCTTCCAACAACAATTCCAACATCATTCCCATTTTGATCTTTACCAGGAACCGTTTTAACTTCATCGAACTCAACAACAGAATTATATTTAGAAATTAACTGAGAATCTTGAGCTATGTTAGAAGCAGTACCCCCCACGTGGAAAGTTCTTAATGTAAGCTGTGTGCCAGGCTCACCAATGGATTGAGCAGCAATTACACCCACTGCCTCTCCTGCTTGCACAGGTCTTCCAGTAGCTAAATTTCTACCATAGCATTTGGCACATACCCCTTGTTTTGACTCACAAGTCATCACAGATCTAATTTCTACTGATTCAATTCCTGCTTCTTCAACAATTTTGGCATTATCTTCATTAATTTCTTGACCAGCTTTTACAATAATTTCATCTGTATCTGGGTGATGAATGTCTAGTAAAGAAACTCTACCTACAATACGATCAAAAAGACTATCAATTACCTCATCGTTCTCTTTTAATGTGCGAACTTCAAATCCTCTTAAAGTGTTACAATCTTCAATAGATACTACAACATCTTGTGCTACATCATGAAGCCTTCTGGTCAAATAACCAGCATCTGCAGTTTTAAGTGCCGTATCCGCCAGACCTTTTCGAGCACCGTGAGTTGAAATGAAATATTCCAAAATTGAAAGCCCTTCTCTAAAATTAGAGAGAATTGGATTTTCGATAATTTCACCTGTCCCTCCAGTACCTAATTTTTTCTGTGGCTTAGCCATCAATCCCCTCATTCCACCTAACTGACGAATTTGTTCTTTCGAACCCCTTGCTCCAGAATCAAGCATCATATATATTGGATTGAATCCTTGATCATCAGTAGCGATATCGTGCAATAGAGCATCTGCTACTTTTGAATTAATTCTTGTCCAGATATCAATAACCTGATTGTATCGCTCATTGTTGGTAATGAAACCATTTTCATAATTGAAAGTAATTTCCTCTACTTCCTTGCGAGCAGATTCAACAAGTTCTTCTTTAGCAGAAGGAACTAAGACGTGAGAAATATTGAAAGAAAGACCTCCTCTAAATGCATAGTAAAAGCCTAAGCTCTTGATTTCGTCTAGGAATTTTGCAGTTGCGGCAACCCCTACTTCTTTTATCATCTCCCCAATAATATCTCGTAAAGATTTTTTGGTAAGTAACGTATTAATAAATCCAATTTTTTCAGGAACATTCTTATTGAAGATCACTCTTCCAACAGAAGTTTCAATTATTTTTTGGACAATTTGACCATCTTCTTTTACACCGGTTCTAACATTAATTACTGCATTTAGATCAGCTTTGCCTTCATTGTAAGCAATTTCAACCTCTTCAAAACTGTAAAAAGTCAGTCCTTCTCCCTTTACGGACTCATTTTTAGTAGATCTTCTCATTTTGGTCATATAGTATAGACCTAAAACCATATCTTGAGAAGGTACGGCAATGGGAGCACCATTGGCTGGATTAAGAATGTTATGAGAAGCTAACATTAGAATTTGAGCTTCCAATACTGCTGCGTTACCTAATGGTACGTGAACAGCCATTTGGTCACCATCAAAATCTGCGTTAAATCCTGTACAAACAAGTGGGTGTAAACGAATAGCTTTACCTTCAACTAATTTAGGTTGGAAAGCTTGAATACCCAATCTGTGAAGCGTTGGAGCACGATTTAAAAGAATCGGATGACCTTTTAAAATATTCTCCAAAATTTCCCAAATAACTGGTTCTTTTTTATCTACAATTTTCTTAGCAGATTTAACTGTTTTTACGATCCCACGCTCAATCAACTTTCTGATAATGAATGGCTTGAATAGCTCTGCAGCCATTCCTTTAGGTAAACCACACTCATGAAGTTTTAAGTTTGGTCCAACCACAATGACTGAACGACCAGAATAATCCACACGCTTACCTAATAAATTTTGACGGAAACGACCTTGCTTGCCCTTAAGCATATCACTCAATGATTTAAGCGGTCTATTTCCTGTAGCTTTTACAGCATTAGCTCTTCGCGTATTGTCTAATAAAGAATCTACTGCCTCTTGAAGCATTCGTTTCTCATTTCTAAGA
>Ga0206131_10005361_pt1 | contig 13583 bp, 8 predicted proteins | sample Helgoland_Spring_FD_148636 | JGI IMG/M metagenome (GOLD analysis project Ga0206131, IMG submission 148636) | Pelagic subsurface seawater microbial communities from Kabeltonne, Helgoland, North Sea - Helgoland_Spring_Bloom_20160517_1 | ecosystem: Environmental > Aquatic > Marine > Epipelagic ...
ACTCATTCGTACAGCAGTCTGTTCAGAAATCAGTATTTGCCTTTGTCCAAGCGTATCTTTAGTATGATCTAAAGAAACACCTTTCTTTATGTACTTGGAAAAACGGTCCCAATCAAAATCTGCTCCTAAGCCTTTTAATATCACTCCCTCATGTTCATTCTTAGACTCCATAACAGCTGCTAATACTGCGAAAGAATGCATGTAGGCTACTCCCCCATTAGTTTGTATTTCATCAAAAACACGAACACCTTCATGGTATGTATTAATTTCAACACGCATAGCCTCTATATCCGTCAATTGCTTAACAAGGCTTGAATCATAGCTTATAGGTGTACTTTTATATATAGATCTGTTGGCATCCCAATCTGTAAGGTGAATATGCCCCCAAAAGCCGAAAATCTTCTCTGAAATCTCATGCTTAAACCCTGTTATCATAGAGGTAGAAATAATCATAACAGCAAGCCCCAAGGCAGTAGCTATAGTAGCTAGTTTTATGATAAAACCAGAATACCCCCCTCTGTTGGTATTCATGGTCCTTTTTGCTATAAAAAACTCTACCTTCATAATTACATTATATTCATATGAATCCACAAAATAAACAATACCCTTACCAAATAATTCAATTCACTTGCATTTAATTGTTCCCCAACAAAAAATCACACTATAATTTTTCTAAATTTGGGAGTATATAGGCTACAAAGGATAAGAAAAGATATATGAACTTTATAGAAGAACTTAAGTGGAGAGGAATGCTCCACGATTCGACACCTGAGATAGAAGCACATCTAGAATCAAAAAAATGCATTGGATACATAGGGTTCGACCCTACTGCACCATCCATGACTATAGGAAATTATGTGCAAATCATGCTATTGCGACTATTCCAACTTTCAGGCCACCAGCCCATAGTGCTTATGGGCGGAGCGACTGGTAGAATTGGAGATCCATCAGGCAAAGACAAAGAGCGCGAATTAAAGAGTTTTGACGAATTGGATAGTAACTTAAACTTCCAAATGGAACAAGTCAAAAAATTTCTTGATTTTGAAGGAGAGCATAAAGCAATTATCATAAACAACCTTGACTTTTACAAGGATATGAATGTGCTTGATTTCCTTAGAGATGTAGGAAAAACGCTGACTGTAAATTATATGAGTTCAAAGGATTCTGTAAAGAACAGAATGGATACCGGTTTATCTTTTACTGAATTTAGTTATCAATTACTTCAAGCTTATGATTTCCAATGTTTGTTTAGAGATTTTAATTGCTCCATACAAATGGGCGGATCAGACCAGTGGGGAAATATCACCTCAGGAACTGAATTCATCCGAAGAAACCTAAATCAAAAGGCTTATGCTGTAACAACGCCTCTTCTCACTAAAGCTGATGGCAAAAAGTTCGGCAAATCTGAACAAGGAAATATATGGCTGGATAGTAAATTAACGAGTCCCTACAAATTCTACCAGTTTTGGATAAACGCAGACGACAAGGATCTGCTAAACTTTTTCAAATATTTCACGCTTAAATCAAAAGCTGAATTTGAGGAAATCTGGGAAACGAACAAAGATAATCCTCAACTACTTAAGCGTATACTTGCGGAAGAACTAACCTGCAGAGTGCACTCCAAAGAAGCCTATGAAAGTGTTCTCAAGGTTAGTGAATTATTATTCAATAAGAAAGCAACTGCAGAATCATTACACTCAATGACAGCAGAAGAATTCGATACAGTTGGAGGTGAAATCAGCAGCTTTGAAATTGATTCTTCAGCTTTTGAGGGTGGCCTCAATATTATTGACCTACTTACAGAACACTCCACAATTCTAAGCTCTAAAGGGGAGGCAAGAAAGGCAATCAAAAATAATGCTGTAGCAATCAATAAAGTCAAAATAGCTGACTTTGAAATGATTTTAAACAAGGACAAACTGCTACTTGGCAAGTATATGATGGTTGAGAATGGAAAGAAAAACAAGTTTTTGATAAAAGCAAAATAAAAAAAAGCCTCTAAATGAGGCTTTTTTTATTTTATGTACTGCGTAGCTGTTTCGTAAATTTTTTTTATCACTATGATTGAAGGAATCAATTCATTGCTCTTGAGCACTTGTTCTTTGGCGGCAATGGAGTTTTCATCGATTTGATTAGTCTCATGCAAAAGAAATCCATAAGCAGATAAGCTCAACAAAACCAACCCAATAAGAACATATTTTTTTGTAATAAGAGTAATCTTTGATTTCATCATTAGAAAGTTTAGTAACAAATACAATTGTTTAAGGTATTCCTTCACAACTATAGACCCTAAATCTACTAAAAGGTTGCTTCCTTTTTAAAATATTTCTTCAAATAGATTTAAAATGTTATTTTGTTGCGTCAAACACGACTAATTCTAAATTAATTTTTAAAGTTTATTTTTATGAAAAGACTTCTTACTATTTTCAGTTTAACACTTTTGACTACCATTGGGATCAATGCCCAATCAGCTTTACAATTCTTTGTTAATTCTCCTGCAGGTGCTGCTGGACAGTACGAAGCTGGTGCTCCAGCTGCTGGCTTTGGTGGAGAACTACTAACAGGTGAATCCATAACTGGTGTTCTTCAACAAGCATATGCAATTGATGACGATCCTACAGTTTGTACTGAGGTAGTAAATGCAGCTGAGGTTGCAGGAAAAGTAGCACTTGTTGACAGAGGTGGATGTTTCTTCTCTGACAAAGTTTACTGGGCTGAGCAGGGAGGTGCTGTTGCAGCTATTATTTGTAATAACGCTCCTGGAGCAGGCGTTATTGGCATGGCTTCTGGCGGTGATTACGCTGGTTTAGCTACTATACCATCGGCTTTTCTTTCATATGAAACTTGTGAAATCATAAAAGCTGAGATTAATAACGGTAATGAGGTAGAGGTACTTTTGCAAGTTCCTGCTATGTACCGTCCTATTACTAACTATCTTTACGCTACTCCAGTTGAGCATTCTATAGATATGGCAACTTTAGGAGTTCAGGTTATCAATGCAACTGCTGAAACTATTGAAAATGCAGAAGTATATGTAGATTTGGAAACACCTTCAGGTGAGATTCTTTCTGCTTCTGCAACTATCGAAATGTTCGATCCTTCAATAGATTCATTGGTTACATTTGACATTGATTATGTACCAACTGATCTAGGTGAATACATAATTTCTTATTCAAATAACTACAATACTGATTTCCAGTCTACTTCTTTTGAAATAACTGATGATCATATTTTCTCAACTAGCCGTCCAAATGCTGCAGCAGCAGCTGAAAATCAGACTTCTTGGGAAACAGGTTATAGATATTGGTATGCATCGCTTTATCAGCCGGCTAACGACGACTGGGCACGTGCTACTCATATGTCATTTGGAGTTGGAAATGGAGATACACTTGTAACATACAACGATGCAAGTTTCAACAATGTTATTGCATACTTATACGATAACGATGCTGATGCTGATGGTAATCCTGATTTTGCATACGCTGCAGGAGCTGATTACCAAACTGGTCTTCCAAATATTTTAGGATTCGGTCAGTATACTATCGAAGGTGGAGAAACAGCTGCAGATGCACCTATCGTAGTTGAATTGTCAAACCTAATTGATCCGAATGAAGAAGGAGTAATCCTAAACAATGGAGGTCTTTACTACGCTGCAATCGAATATGTTGGTAGTGCTACAGAAGCGCCAAGAACACCATCTTTCGTTTCTGCACCTGGTGTAGATTACGGATACCCAAGTACAACACTTCTTGGTCTTGGTACTTCATTATTTACAGGTTGGAATACTCAAACTGTAGTTACAAGACTTCATATGGATATGACAGTTGGAGTTAACGACAATGTTGACAAGCTTGAGGATGCAAAAGCAAAAGCTTATCCAAACCCATCTGCTGGATTCATCAATGTTGATCTAAATCTTTCAGAAATGGCTGATGAGGTTCGTCTTGATGTTATCAATTATGATGGAAAGGTTGTTGAAACAATCTTTGTAAATAACGTTAAAGAGCAAACGATTGAGTTGAACATTACAGATCAACCAAATGGTTACTACTTTGTGTCTATTAAGACTCCAGAGGGTTACCGTTCAATTCCTGTAATGGTTGCTAACTAATATTAGCTTACTACAAAAAAAAGCACACTTATTAAAGTGTGCTTTTTTTATTTCTTGTAGGCAGCAATAAATGAGTCCAAGTTATCAGATTCCGGTTGCTCAAAAAAGTGCTTACTATTTGTTAACTCTAGAAGTCTTCCACCTTCTAAATACGCTATCCGGTCGCACAATTGTGCAACAGCTCCTAGGTCATGGCTTATAAAAAGCATACTCAAACCATCTTCTTCAATCAAGTTTTTGAATAAATCGATTATTTCCTGTTTCAAAACAACATCTAAAGAAGATAAACATTCATCACAAATCAAAACTGCAGGCTTTGTTGCAAGTGCCCTTGCTATAGCTGCTCGTTGTCCCTGACCTCCTGAAATTTGAGCAGGCAATGCGTCCAATACCTTTGGCTCCAAAGATACGCGTTCAAGCAAGCGATCCAAGTCCTCTATCAGATCAGCTGCATTACAGCCTCCTTGAACAAGTGCTTCCTCTAATTGTATCCGAATGGTAAGTTCTGGGTTTAAACTAGCCATAGGGTTTTGAAAAATCAATTTGATATCTTTATGAATGTCCCTTGGTAATATTTCTGATCCATCAATTCTTAGCTGATCCGCCTGAAAAGAAACTAAACCTGAAATTGCTTTTGCAATTGTTGACTTACCTGAACCTGAACGCCCTACTATCCCCAGGACCTCACCTCGATACAAGTCAAAATCTACTGATTGTACTGCAGGCCTTGATTGGGTTCTATTAAACAAGCTTTTCCTATTATATTGAACCCCTAGGTTTTTAACTTCTAGCAAGCATCCTTGAGGACCTAAATCCCTTGGCCTAGCATTCAATTGATTTAAAACCTTGGATCTTTGGAGTAGCAGATCTACATATTCAATTCCCGATTCAGCTAATTGCCTAGTCGCACAGTCATAAACTATCTTACCCGATTTTAATAAAACACATCTATCAACATATTTTTTGAGTAACTCTACGTTGTGTGAAATAAGCACTAATGTTTTATTTGCACGCTTCGTCTGATCGGTCAAAAGATCAAGTACATCTTTTTTTAGTGGAGCATCCAACGCACTTGTAGGCTCATCTGCAATAATAAGATCTGCCGAAGATAGCAAACTCATACCAATCATAATTCGCTGAAGTTGACCGCCAGACACCTGAAAGGGATACCGATCCAGCATTTCTTTAGACTTATCTATCTTTAGTGTATCAAATAAATTAATTAATTCATCTTCAGAATATTGCAAGCCATGCCTTTTCATAAAGTCTCTAAAAATAGTTTTGATCTTTTTAGATGGACTAAGAGACAATAAGCTGTCCTGATATAAATAAAATACTGCGCTTCCTCTAAGACGTTCCAATTGGGATTCAGGTCCCAAAGAATCCTTTGCCACTAACTCATCTTTCCAGATAACTGATCCATACTTTTCCTTGAGTCCTTGATGTGTATTTAATGCAATAATTGATTTTGCAAATAGGGACTTCCCAGATCCAGATACACCAATTAAGGCGACATGCTCCCCTCTTTTAAATGCAATATTTAGTGGCCCTAGTAGTATTTTATCCTTATGAGAAACACTTAATTGCTCAAGATTTAACAAAATTTCTTCCTTATTTTGTATCAAATTATCCATCAAAACAATTTTACAATAGGATTCCTATTTTATGAATGTGAATTATTTACCTTGTAATAATTAACGCTTGATTACCTTAATATATATAATTATAAATGAGATTATACAAGTTTCTGTGTTTAACTGTCGGATTGATTGGCATTAGTGTAGCTACAAATGCTCAAGACCAGAATTTCAATCTAAACTTACTTTCAAATTGGGATATTGACACCATGCCAAATGCGGGTAGTGTTGTTTATAATGATTGCTGGGGTTATGTTGATTGTAGTGGCGGTGAATATGCCGTCATGGGCTCTGCAAGCTATACACACTTTTTCGATCTCTCGGATCCAACTGCTCCTGCAGAAATAAATTATTTCGCTGGAGGTAACACAACAATTTGGCGAGATTATAAATCTTATAAGAACTATATATATGGTGTTTGTGATAGCTGTACAGAAGGCCTTCAAGTCTTCGATATGACCACAGCACCAGACTCTGTAGTTCGAGTACTGCAAACAGATGAATTCTTCGGAAAATCTCATAATATTTTCTTAGACACTTTAAATGCAAAGCTTTATTGCCCGGGAACTAACACCCAGTCAAATGGGCTCGTTATATTAGACCTAAGCGAAACTCCAGAAAATCCTACCTTATTAAGTTCAATTGAGCTTCCTGGCGGATATGTACATGATCTATATGTTCGTAACGATACAGCTTTTTGTTCTCATGGTTTTAATGGCTTATATGTGTACGATATGGCTGATCCATTAAACCCAGTAACACTAGGCATAATTAATGACTACCCCCAAAGTGGATACAATCACTCGAGTTGGCTAAGTGTCGATGGTAATCACCTTATAATGGCCGATGAGACGCATAATACAGCACTAAAAATCATAAACACAGAAGACCTTGGAGACATGGAAGTGACAGATCTTTTTAGATCTAACTTGCTTGCGCCCAATGATACGGCAAGTATCGTACACAACCCATTCGTACTTGGAGATCTGGTTTTCCTTTCTTATTACCACGATGGCGTTCAAGTTTATGACTTTTCAGACCCTACTAATGCTGTCAAAGTAGCGTCCTATGATACTGAAACAGGAAATACTGATTATGCTGGATTCAAAGGCTGCTGGGGCGTATATCCATATTTACCTTCTGGCACAATCATTGCTTCTGATGTACAGAATGGACTCTTCTTGTTTGAAACAGAAAATTTAAACCTAGATCCAGTAAGTGCAAATGCTACTCCTGTTGTATCAATCAATCCAACTGGAACAGTTGAGATCTGTGAGGATGAGGTTTTGGATATTTCCATTGAGGGTGCTGCTGAGCAGGTTGATTGGTACTTCAATGAAGAACTAACAGCGAGTGGTGATGAACTAAGTATTTCAGATCAGGGAACACTATATGCAGTGGCATCTAATGGACACTGTACAGGTACTACCGAGTCTATTGAAATCATAGAAATAGTAGTGCCAATAAGCACTCCTGCCTTCAATCTTGAGGAAGCTTATTGCCCTGGAGATTCAGTATTGTTAGAAGTTGAAGAGAATTACGAAACATACGCATGGTTTATTGATGGCGAACTTGTAGAAGGTAATACTGCAAATAGCTTAGTAATTAGTGAATCAGGTCAGGTAAGCTATGATTATGGAATAGGAAACTGTACAGAAACCTCTGACAATTACGAGCTAATCTTTGAGGAGTCTCCAACTATGATGATCACTGTTGATGGATACAATCTTACTGCACCAAGTGCAGGAGTAAGCTTCCAATGGTACTTTAATGGAACAGTAATTGATGCAGCAGTTGAACAAACTTATTTTGCCGCTCAAACAGGTGACTATTCGGTTCAATTCACAACTACAGCGGGCTGTGATTATCTATCAGAAATCACGAACGTAGTAAATGCTATTAACAATGTAGAGCATGTGGATATAAAACTATATCCAAATCCAGTAGATCTCGACAAGATTTTGCTGAGCAATGATACATTTGACAATATGCCTTATGAGATAATCGATTTGACAGGGAAGATTCACTCAAAAGGAATCATTCAGGACCGTGAAATACAGTTAAACAAAGAAAGTCCGGGGATTTATATATTACAGATCAAGGATGGTCAGATCTTATATTCTAGCCGCTTTACCAAAATCTAAAAAAAAGCCTGCATAAATTATGCAGGCTTTTTTTATTCTTCTTTTTTCACTCGCGGTCTCAACTCCAACTTATCCGGTTCAAAGGAGACATCGATTCCATCTTTATTCTTTATCCAATTCAGTAAAGACTCCCCCAAATACTCTCCACGCCATCCATTAATAATCTCATCGGGAATTTCTCCACTAGACTTTATATGCTTGATATAGCTCCTTGGCAATACAATACTAGGAGCCATTTGTTCTTCAACACATTTATACTTAATCAATAAATTAAGCATTTCGAGTACCAGATCTTCCTGCGAGTTATCTTTAGTTGTTTTAGGAATAGAATTGAGCAACTCTCGCTCCTCATCAGAGGCGGGTTGTTCATACATATCGATAAAAGTATCTGCATATTTATTAACAAATCCATCGTTCAACCTTCGATTTCTCTTTAAGGCCTCTTTGCCTGAATGAATAGCACGAACAAGGTGATTCATGTTTGTGGAAGAAAGAATCATTTCCTTAGAATAATTCTTTGCTTTCGCCTGATCGTGTCTCCATTTTGTAATTCGCAAAAAGAAGACCTGCTCCTTTTTACGTAAAGAACGAACTTTCGAATTCTTAAAGACCTCAGCATATACATTCTTTGCATAAGCTTCTTTCTGTTCCATCTTCTTCATCTCCTCTTTCACCCATTCCGAACGCCCTAATTCATCAAGCTTACTGATCAATTGATCTGTAAGTTCCCTCAAAAAAATAACGTCATTTAGAGCATACTCAATCAGTTTTTTATTGATAGGTCTGGACTCCCAATCTGTCACGGTGTATCCCTTACTTAAATTGACTCCCAGTTCGGCCTCTAACAATTTCGAAAAAGCTACAGGATATTTATACCCTACAAAGGCAGAAGCAAGTTGTGTATCAAAAATATTGGAAGGCAAAATTCCGTAATTTTGATACAATAAACGGAAATCATTCTCACCGGCATGTGTTATTTTCAGGATATCTGGATTCTGTATAAGCGCAAGGAAAGGACTGATATCATCAATGGCAATAGGATCAATAATGTAATGTCCCTTAGTACTACTCAATTGTATAAGACACAACAGAGTCAAATATCTTTTTTCTCCTACAAACTCTGTATCAAAACATAGCCACTCCTCATTGGACAACTTACTACATACTTCCGCTAGATCAGCATCGTTTTCAACATATGTAAAAGCTGGTAAATCTTTTTGCATGTATCTGTAATTTTATGAAGGGAGAGTTGAACAATATTAGTGGGAACGTTGGTTTCTCATTATATATATAGCTGTCTAACGCAATAAGTCGTTTAAACATTCAGTTCAAAGGTAAAAATTTATGACTTTATAATCATATTAATATATATTTTTATACAAAGCTTGTAGCAGCCTGTTTTTTTTTAAAATTAAAAGAAGAAATGAAAAGACCAACTAGAATTCTAAGTCTCACAATTATTAGTATCCTTGCATTAATTCTTGGCGCTATGCTAATTCTCCCAGGCCTTTACAAAGATGATATCTACAAGCTTGTTAAACAGGAAATAGAACAAAATATAGAAGCAAAAGTTGAACTTGGAGATTTACAAATATCCTTCTTCAAAAACTTCCCCAAACCTTCAATTACTATAAACGATTTCACAATTTCTGGAATTGACCACTTCGAGGGAACAGAACTCGTTCATATAGGAGAAGCTGTAGCACAGATCAATATTCTATCTCTATTCAACATAGAAGAGGGTATATCAATTACTAAGATTGGGCTTGAGGATACGGACATTGATATACGCATCCTTAAAGATGGGAAAACTAATTATGACATCGCTAGCACAAGCATACCCTCAGAAAACTACGAAGAAGAAGCCACTGAAGAAAGTACTTTGAATTTAGAACTCAAAGCACTATTGATAAAAAACATAAACGTCAAGTATAAAGATGAGGAAAGTGCAATTTCTGCCAACATAACAAACCTAAACACCGATGGATTTATAAAAATAAAAGGCAATGAATATCTAGTGGAAAGTATTTCTTCTATCGAAGCCTTTAGTCTAGAGTATGGTGATATCACCTATTTAAATAACAGCAAAATTGAGGCATCGATCAATTGCTTAGCTGACTTAGACCAAATGAAATTCATTCTCGAAGACAATGCTATAAAAATAAATGCGCTTCTATTAAATGCTGCTGGCTCTGTTGCAGTGAATGATAAATCTATAATGAGCGATCTTACCTTTGCGGCACCAGGCAACAGTTTTGGAGAATTATTCAGCCTTATTCCAGCTGCATTTGTTGAAGAGTACCAAGATATTGAGTTCAAAGGAGCTTTTAAACTCGATGGCTCTATCAAAGGAGCATACTACGAGAATCATTATCCAGCAATCACCTTTAATTTATCTGCTGAAGATGGCTATGTACAATATCCTGATTTACCTTTTCCAATAAAAGACATAAAAGCTAAACTTAAGCTTAAAAAAGAAGCTGGGGATCTTGATAAACTCAACATAAGCATGCCACAATTTTCTATGAACCTACAGGATCAAATCTTTGGTGGAAGGTTTATGCTAAAAACACCTTTATCTAATCCTGATTTGGATATGGTGCTTAATGGGGCTATTGACCTCCATGCATTAGGCAAAGCTTTTCCAATAGAAGATATCAATGCCCTAGAAGGGAATCTTAAAGCAGACTTCAAATTCAAAGGTAATTACAGGCAAGTTGAAACGGAGGCATATGGAGATATGGTTGTGGATGGAACTCTTAGTTTAGTTGATTTCAAAACATTGGCTTACGATTATCCTCCTATATCCATAGAGCGTCTTGAAGCCAATTTCTCACCGCAAAAAGTTCAAATCAGTGATTTCAGCACAAAGCTAGGAAAATCAGACTTGAGTGGTAAAGGGCAGATTGAAAACCTTCTCGCTTATTTTAATCCTGAACAAACGCTCAAAGGAAGTCTTCAAATCAATTCAGGATATTTCTACGCCGATGAATGGTTGAGTGATAGCGAAACAACAGAAGAACAAGTTTCTGAAACCACAGAAGATAGAATAGAAATTGAAGAAGAAGAGCTAACAAGTCTACCTGTAGAAAAATTTGATTTTGCCTTAAATGCTTCATTCGACCAGATTGATTATGAAAATTATTCGATAGAGGACTTTAAGACCAAGGGACATATGACTTACAATTTTCTTGCAGCGGAAAATTTTTCTGCAAAAATTGAAGATTCAGACTTCAGAAGTTCAGGAATAATCAGAAATATTTTTGGTTTCCTACTACATGATGAAATCTTGGAGGGAGCTCTAAATCTTGAGTCAAATCGATTGAATTTAAATCCATTTATGGTATCATCTGCTGACATTGAAGCTACAGACTTAGAGCCGGCAGATACTAGCTCTTATGAATTGATTGTCATTCCAAAGAATATAAATTTAGAATTAAATGCAAAAGCTAAAGAGATAATCTATGACAAGATCGTATTGAATAACTTCGTGGGCAGTATGCTTATAAATAACGGTCAAGTGATTCTAGATAATTGTGCCACAGAAGGTCTAGGAGGTTCTATGGTTATTTCCGGAGCCTACGATACATTTGAGCCTAAAGATCCTGGTTTCAACTTCAAATTCGACCTCAAAAACATCAATTTTTCGAAAGCATTCAGCAGCTTAAATACCTACCAAAAAATAGCTCCAATTGGAGCATATATGAATGGTTCATTTAATACGAGCCTGGTTATGGATGGTAAGATGGGACAAGACATGATGCCTATCATGGATCAACTAAACGCACAAGGCTTCATTCATACAATTGCAGGAGAGATACAGGAATTTCAAACCCTCTCAGCCATTGATGAAAAACTAGGACTTAATATTTTTAATGGAATTCAACTAAAGGATACCAAAAACTGGTTTGAGGTAAAAGATGGTAGTATTGAAGTAAAGGATTTTGACATCAGCTATAAGGACATAGATTTGACCATCGGAGGTACCCATAGCCTAGATCAAGAAATCGATTACAAGATCCATACAAAGATACCAAGTAGCATGTATGATAGTGGCATCACAGGAAGTGCTGTAGATGCAGGATATGCCCTCATCAACGCACAAGCTGGCAAACTAGGTTTTGAAGTGGAAAAAGCAGAATATATCAATCTAACTATAAAGCTAAGTGGAAAGAGCACTGAACCTCAAGTGGATGTAAAATTACTTGGAGCTGAAGGTAAAAGTAATGATAAAGAAATTGCTGAACTCCTTAAAGATGACCTCAAAAAGGAAATTGACAGTCAAGTAGACGAGATTAAGGACAGTGCAAATGAAGAGCTTGACAAACTGAAAGAAAAAGCAGCGGCTGAAGCCGATAAAAAGAAATCTGAGCTTAAGGATAAACTTGCAAAAGAAACAGACAAGAGAAAAGAAGAGGCAGCAGCTGAAGCCGAGCGAATTCTGAAGGAAAATCTTGAAAAAACACGCTTAGACTCGTTGCTTAAAGAGCGTAATAAAAAAGCAGAAGAAGCAATCAAAAAGAAACTCGAGGAATTCAATCCACTCAAACGAAAAAAGAAAAAGGATAATTAATTCCTTAAAAGCCGTTTCCTAAGGAGGAACGGCTTTTTATTTAGGCTCAAAAAAAATATATTCAAGGAAACTTAAGTATTAAGATGAAATCATTAATCAATCTTTTAACACTTGGAATACTCCTCACTTGTATTAGTTGTGCGAGTAGTGCCCAAATCAAATTAGAAGTAGATGGTATTTATGCCCTAAATGGAAAGGAAGCCGCCTATCATTTAACGACAGATAAAATAGACCATTTCTTTGAACGAATAAATAGCAATGAAATAAGTCTACAGATGAAGCAAAATATGCTTTCTAGTGAGTCTGACCTATCATTGATAAACCAATACAAGGAATTTCTTAGATCAGATGTGAGATCCTTTTCAAGTTCTGACATAGATTATTTGAATGAAACCTTCAACGATTTGTATCAAAATGCTGAATTAAATGCTATAAGTCTACCCGATTCAATTCTATTAATAAAAGTAGCTGGTAATCATTATGGAAACTCAGTGTACTATACTCGTGAGAACTGTATTATAATCCCTGAGAATGTTCTCAATGATAAAGACAGCAGTGCCTTCAGTGGAGTTATGCTCCATGAAATATTTCATATCTTTTCTAGATATAATCCAGGCATACAAGAAGAACTATATGAAGTCATCGGATTTTCAGCTGTACAGGATATTCAAATCCCCAAAGCACTTGATGATCGTTTGATTTACAATCCAGACGGTTTGGATATGAACTGGATGATTACATTGCAATCAGAGGGAGAACCTATTCAAGTATGCCCAATAATACTCAGCAGGAAAAAACCAAAGTATAAAATGGGACTATTTCCAAACTTTGAGTTTAAGCTATACGGATTGCAGCGACTTGATGACGGAAGCTATTTGGTCGATTGTAATAAGGCGGGAGATTCTTTGCTTGATCAGCAAAAAATGATGGGTGCATACTTCAATGTTATAGGTACTAACACTGGCTATATCATACATCCAGATGAGATACTTGCAGATCATTTCATGATGCTAATGAGAGGTGATACAGTCAACCTAAATCAATTACCATTTGAAGGAAACAACCTTGAACTCCTGCAGCAAATCAAGGATATACTATCGAATTAAATTATTTGTTCA
>Ga0206131_10005365_pt1 | contig 13580 bp, 14 predicted proteins | sample Helgoland_Spring_FD_148636 | JGI IMG/M metagenome (GOLD analysis project Ga0206131, IMG submission 148636) | Pelagic subsurface seawater microbial communities from Kabeltonne, Helgoland, North Sea - Helgoland_Spring_Bloom_20160517_1 | ecosystem: Environmental > Aquatic > Marine > Epipelagic ...
TGCTTATATTAATAGTAATATAGTTGGATTTGCTAATATTTTAGAAAATTGTCGCCACCATGAAGTTGATCATTTAATTTATGCAAGCACCTCAAGTGTGTATGGTGCTAATACTAAAATGCCTTTCTCTGAACATGATAGTGTTAATCATCCATTATCTGTTTATGCTGCATCTAAAAAATCTAATGAGTTAATGGCACACGCATATAGCCATCTTTTTCAGTTACCAACCACAGGTCTTAGGTTTTTTACTGTTTATGGACCTTGGGGAAGACCAGATATGGCTTTATTTAAATTTACAAAAAATATTTTAGAAGAAAAACCTATTGATGTTTTTAATCATGGAAAGCACACAAGAGACTTTACTTACATTGATGACATTGTAGAGGGAATTATAAAAATTATAGATAATCTGGCAACTAGTAATAATAATAACTGGGATAGTAATAAGCCAGATCCAGCTTCTAGCAATGTGCCATGGCGTGTTTATAATATAGGAAATAATAAACCTGTGCAACTTATGGATTATATTGATGCTTTAGAAAAAGCTTTAGAAAAAAAAGCAAAAATAAATTTCTTACCATTACAGCCAGGAGATGTGCTTGACACTTATGCTAATGTAGATGATATGGAAGAAAAATTTGATTATAAACCCTCTACATCAGTTTCTAAAGGTGTAACAAATTTTGTTAAATGGTATAAAGACTATTTTGATATATAAATAATGCAAGTCTCAATTATAGAATGAATTTAAATTATTTTTTACTTAAATTGAATAATTAATGTCTGATATACTAGGTTTTACTTCAATTACCTTTGTTTTCACTTTAACTTTGATTGCAGGATTGCTTCGACCTAATATTTTCAGAATTCTTTTTATAGCCTTGATTCTTCGTATTGTGGTTATGTTAATTGGTCATTATTTAGTTGATTTACCAAGTAGCACTGCAGATGCAAGATCATTTGAAAGATATGCTTGGTCATTAGCGCAAAGTGGTTTTTTTAATGTAATGAATAATTATACTGGTCCTGATTCTAAATTTATTTCCTGGTTAATTGCAATTCCTTACTCATTGTTTGGTAGAAGTGTATTGATGGCTCAGTCTATAAGTTTAATTTTTGGCATGAGTAGTATTTATTTAGGGTGGAAAACTGCAAAAATAATTTGGGATGTTCAAATTGCAAATAAGGTTGCGTGGGCAATAGCTTTATTCCCTTCATTAATCCTATACTCAGTTTTAGTTTTGAGAGAAGTATATATATCTTTTTTTCTCTTAGTAGCTCTATATGGTGTTGTATCTTGGATCAAAAATAATGATTTTAAATCATTAATTCTGATTTTTTTAGGCTTTTTTGCAGCAACTTTTTTTCATGGAGCTATGCTGGTAGGAGCTTTGACTTTTTTGACAATTATTGGTGTAATGAGTTTTATAAGCTTTTTAAAATTATTATTTAAGTATCGCATTAAGATGAAAAATCTTATGGTTTTTTTAATATTTGTAATTTTATCATCAATATATCTTTCAGGAAAAATTACAGTTACTTATCTAGGTTCTTTTGAGAGTGTAAGCAAAATTGACAATCTGCTATTAAAAACAGATAACTCTACAAGAGGTGAGGCATCCTATCCAGAATGGACAAAGGTTCATTCCTTTAATGAGTTATTTTATAAAGGTCCTATAAGAAGCTTATATTTTGTCTTTTCACCATTTCCGTGGGATGTTAAAAAACCTTATCATTTAATAGGTTTGCTAGATGCTTTTTTATATATGTATTTAGTTTTTTTAATTTTCCAAAATAGAAAAATTATTTGGAAAGATCCTGCTTTGAGAGTTCTTTTAATAATATTACTTTCCTATCTTATTGTATTTGGAGTTGGAGTTGGAAATTTTGGCACAGGAATTAGACATAGAACAAAGTTCACTATAATATTTATATTATTAGCAGCACCTCTAATAAAAAGATTAATTTTTAAAAAAAATAAAAAAAAGGAATAATATTTATACCATTTAAAATTTAAACATTATCAACTTTAATACTTTTAAAGTAATTTTATGAAAATCATACATATTATAAATAGTTTAAAAAAAGGAGGCGCTGAAGGAAATTTATGCCGCTTATGTAAATTTCATAAAAATAAATATAAAGATAAAATTGATATAATAATTATAACTTTAATTGATAATGGTTTTTATGAAGCTGAACTAAAAAAAAAAGGTATCAAAATTTATTCGTTGAATATAGATAAAAAAATTAAATTTTTTGCTTTCGTAAAAAAAATATTAAAATTGAGAAAATTTATTAAAAAACAAAATCCAAATATTATTCAAAGCTGGATGTATCATTCAAATTTCATTACATTATTTTTATCAAAAAAATTTTATGATAAAATATTCTGGAATATACGCCATTCAGAACTAAATATAAAAATTTCAAAAAAAAAGACAATCTTGGTATCAATAATTTGTGGTCTACTTTCAAGGATAGTGCCAAAGAGAGTTATTTATTGCTCTCAAAAAAGTATAAATTTCCATCAAACTCATCATTTTTATTCTAGATGTAAAACTTCACTTATTTATAATGGATACAGTGATAAAAGTTTCTTTCCATCAAAGCAGTTAAGTTTAGAATTTAAAAAAAAGAATAAGATAAATAAGTCTGATATTATTTTTGGATACGCTGGCAGATATGCCAACCAAAAAAATATTCCTAATTTGTTATTAGCTTTTTCAAAAATTATAAAAAATTATAATAATGTTTATTTATATATGGTTGGAAAGGATATAAATTCACAGAATAAAGAATTAACTGACTATTCAGATAAGCTAAAAATTGAAAAGAAGGTTTTTTTTTTAAACGAGCAAGAAAGTTTAAATGAATTTTACAATGGTATAGATTTTCTTGTACTAACTTCTCATTCCGAATCATTTCCAAATGTTATTGCAGAATCTATGCTTTGTTCAACTCCAGTATTGTCAAGTGATGCAGGTTGTTCAAAAATAATTATTAGTGATTATGGATTTATTTTTGGTAAGAATGATCATCAATCTATTTTAAAAAATTTAAAAAAAGTTATTAATTTTTTTATGAATAACAAAGCAGAATTGAGATTTTTAAAAAAAAAGTCTCGATCGCATATTCAAAAGAACTTTTCCATCTCAAATATGGCAAATTCATATCTAAAAAAATGGACTTTCTAAGTGAAAATTATTTTTATTTGCTCAAAATCTATTACATTTAATACTTTCTTAAAATCACAAGCAGAATATTTTATTAAAAAAGGGTTTGAAGTGTTAGTGGCGTGCGCAGATAACGAAAAATTAAATTTTAAAAATAATCTAACCTATAAAATTAATTTCCCAACCACTACTTTAAAGCTTATTAATCTCTTTAACTACTTAAAAATTTTAATACAAATCAAAAAATTAGTCCAGAACAATTCATCAGACATATATTATCTTCATACACCATTGGCTTCACACTTGTTCAGATTTTTTAATTATTTTAACAAAATAAAAATAATTTACTTTGTGCATGGTTTTAGATTCACATCGAAATCAAACAAATGGAAGAATTTTTTTTTTAAAACAATTGAAAAAATTTTATCCTATAAAACAAATATTTTTATAACAATTAATAACGAAGATTTTAACTATGCTAAATATAATCTTACAAGTAATGCAAAATGTTACAAGATAAATGGGGTAGGTTTGAAAGTACTATCATCATATTCTAAAAATAAGATTAGAAATAAGAAAGAAATAAAAAAAATTTTAGTAATTGCAGCGTATAAAAAAAACAAAGGTTATTTGGAAATATTAAAAATAGCAGAAATGTTACTGGGTCACAATATAAAAATAGAATGTTATGGCTATGGCAACTATTATAAATATAATTCTATAAAAATTAAAAAAAATCTTAGTAATATTTCCTTTCATAATTTTGATATATATTTGAGTAAAAAGATCAAAAACTTTGATATTTTGCTTCATCTAAGTAAGAGAGAGGGGTTACCTGTCGCGTTAATGGAATCTCTGATAGAGGGCCTACCTGTAATATGTTACAATATTAGAGGTAATAATGATCTGATTAAAAATGAGATTAATGGATATTTTGTAAAGTCATACAAAGAAGTTCCGAATATAATTTATTATCTTAACCTTGAAGTGAGTTTATTTAATAAAATGAGAAAAAACGCTTTTAAATCAATAAATAATGATTACTCAAAAAAAAAAATTTACTTAAATATATTTAATATCATTAAAAAATTATTTTAATTATTAATAGTGAATTCAAAATCAAAAAATTTAAATTTAATTTATAGAAAATTAAAACTAACTGATTATTATGAATTTAATAAATTATTTTTTAATTGTTTTAAAAAAAAAGTAAGTTTTGATTTTTTTAAATCAAGATATTTTAGTGATAAATTTTCTTTTTGTTATGGTGTTTTTCAATCCTCTAAATTAATTGCGAATGTAGGTATGTTTTCAATGAAATTAAATAACAATACTCAAGAAAGAATTTTTTCAAGACATTCCAGTATGGTTTTAAAAGAGTTAAGAGGTAATGGAATTTTTTCAGATTTATTAGAAGTAGTTAAAAAAAAAATTATAAAAAAAGTTAATTTAGTGGCTATGTGGCCAAATAAAAATAATTTTGCAAATTTTGGTATAAATGAAAGAAAAATCATTTTAAAAAAATATTATTTATATAAAGTTATTTCAAGGACAACCTCATCAAAAAAAACAAATAATTTTCATATTAATGAACTAATTAAATTTAAAAAGTTCATAGAAGATAACAAAAGCTTTTTTGTAAAAAACTATATTTATTTAAAAAAGAGATATCTATCATATAAAAAACATGAATATTTTATAAATAAATTTGTGTTTAAAAAATTCACGAGTTTTTTTATACTAAAATGCAATAAAGATAAATCAGGTTTTAATTATGTGATTCTTGATCATTTTGGTGCTGAAAAGATAAAATTCAAGCATCTTTGTAATTTGATTAAAGAGCAAAACAAATTAATTTTTTTGTCTAAAAAAAAAATTAATAAAAACAATCTTGAATTAATAAATTATATTTATTTTAAAATTGGCATTATTAATAAATTTAATTTAAAAAAAAAAAAGAATTTAATTAACAGAGAAATTTATCTTGGTGATACAGATATTTTTATAACAACTAAATAATATATATGGTAGTAATAAGAATTTTTGATGTTTTAATTTCTATTATAATATTAATAATTTTTTTACCAATGATGATTCTAATCTCATTACTTATATTATTAATTGATGGTAGACCTATAATTTTTAAACAATATAGGGTTGGCTATATGGGTAAACAATTTAAAATTTTTAAGTTTAAAACTATGATCAATTCTACATTCGAAAATGAAGAATTGAGAGTTACAAATTTGGGGAAAGTATTAAGAAAAACAAGCCTAGATGAATTACCTCAATTAATTAATGTCTTAAAAAAAGATATGTCAATTGTTGGTCCTCGGCCGTTACCAAAATCTATTGAAAAAAAAATTGATAGATATAGTAAAATTAAAAGGAGAAAAATCTTACCTGGAATAACAGGTATGTCACAAATAAATTATAGTGGTAAAAAAAGAAAATTAAGTGAAAAAATTCAATTAGATTTGCAATTAATTAATAGTTATACCTTGCGAAATTATTTTAAAATCTTAATTAGAACTCCTACAATTTTAATTGTTAGATTTTTTAAAAATAAATCCTCAATTATTAAGTAAATACTTATAACTTAAATAATTTTCAAGATTATAATTAAGCCAAAATACATTATAGATAATTTAAAAAAACAATATTTAGTCTTAGTCAATAATTTATTTGAAAGTGTTATTTAAACCTGTAATTGTTAGTTTAAAATATGAATAAAAAAGTATTAATATTATCTCCACATGCAGATGATGAAATTTTAGGATGTGGAGGTTTTATATCCAAGTATTCTAAAAAAAATTATTTTATAAATGTTTTAATTTTAACAAATGCTAATAAGGGTGCTCCAGAAATTTATTCTTCTAAAAAAATCAAAGATGTAAGAAATGAGGCAAGAATCTCAAATAATTTTATTGGTACAAAAAAATTATTTTTTGAAGAATTGCCTGCTTTAAATTTAAGTAACTATCCAATCTATAGGATTGCAAATATTATAAACAAATATATTGAAGAGATTAATCCTGAGATTGTATTAATACCATCTGCTAACGATATTAATGATGATCATAAAATAATTTTTAAAGCAGCAAAAGTTGCAATGAGACCTAATAAAAAGAATGATCTAAAAAAGATTCTCTCTTACGAAGTATTATCGGAAACCGAATGGAATGAGAATGAAAAATCTTTTAATCCAAACTATTTTGTGAGGCTGGATAAGTCCGACATAACAAAGAAAGTAAAAGCTTTTCTTAAGTATAGGTCACAAGTTAAAAAGTTTCCTCACCCAAGATCAAAAGAAGCGATTATCAATCTATCAAAAGTTAGAGGTAGCCAAGTATTTACAAGATACGCAGAAGCTTTTAAAGTAGAAAAGATAATAGAATAATATTAAATTATATTTTTAGGTTTGATTAATATAAATTTATTTTTTTAAACTTAAAAATTTTATTATGCAAAAAACAGATTGGCCAAACTTTGACGAAAGTTTAATTTTAAAAATTAGTAAAGTAATAAGATCAGGAAAAATAAATTATACAACTGGAACTTATGGAAATAAATTTGAAAATAAATTTTCAAAATTTATTGGAAATAAATATTCTTTAGCTATCTGCAACGGTACAGCAGCACTTGAAGTTGCAATAAGATCTCTAAAATTTCCCAAAAACTCAGAAATTATTGTAACAGCTAGAAGTTTTTTTTCATCAGCATCTTGCATAGTGAATACCGGACATGTGCCAGTTTTTGCTGATGTGAATAACTTAACACAAAACATTTCATTAAAAGATATTGAAAAAAAAATTAGTAAAAAAACTAAAGCAATCATTTGTGTACATTTATCAGGACTACCATGCGACATGATAGGTATAAAAAAAATTGCCAAAAAAAATAAGTTAAAAATTATTGAAGATTGCTCTCAAGCTCATGGAGCCTCAATACACAATAAGCAAGTAGGTTCATTTGGAGATATAGGCACATGGTCTTTTTGTAATGATAAAATAATTTCTACTCTAGGTGAAGGTGGAATGATTTCTACTAATGAAAAAAAATTATATGAATTTTGTAAACGTTATATTAACCATGGATCTAGTTTACAAAATAACAAAAATTCTCATAAATTCGTTTACAATAAAAATTATTTTGGCACAAATTTAAGATTAACAGAAATTCAATCTAGTTCTGGTCTAGAACAATTAAAAAATTTAAAAAAAATTCAGTTAATAAGAGAAAAAATGGCAAAAAACTATTTTGATATAGTTTCAAAATATCAGAATTATTTTTATAGTTATTTCCCACCAAAAAAAATAAAATCTGCTTGGTATAGATTCTATTTCTTTTTAAAGTCAGACGTTAGGAATTATAAAACAATAAGGTTTAAAATAATTAAAAATCTCAAAAATAATAATTTAAAGTGTTTTACGGGGTCCTGTCCGGAAATATATTTGGAAAGATCTTTTAAGAATTTAGAAAATTTTAAACAAATACGATTAGAAACATGTAAACTTTTGGGTCAAACAAGCATAGCTTTAGACATTAATCATACTCTAGAAGAATCTATCCATAAAAAAAATTTAAAAAAATTTGAAAAAGTAATTATAAAATTAATAAACAATATATGAAAATTCTTATAACAGGGGGCGCTGGATACATTGGATCTGCAACATACTATTTGATGCTTAAAAAAAAAATTCAACCAATTATTGTAGACAAACTTATTTATAAAAAAAAAAATATTATACCAAATAAAAGTATTTTTTATAAAACAAATATCTCAAATATAAATTTGATAAAAAAAATTATTAAAAAACACAATATTACCTCAGTGATACATTTTGCAGCATATAAAGATGTAGAAGAGTCTATCTCAAATCCTCTTAAATATAAAATTAATAATTATTTATTAACCAAGAAATTTATAAAATGTTGTAAAGAAAGTGGCATTAAATATTTTATTTTTTCATCAACTGCTGCAGTTTATGGAAATTTAAAAAAAAACAAAAAAGTTTCAGAAAATTTTCCTCTTAAACCAATAAGTATGTATGGATTAACTAAAAAACAAATTGAAGAATACTTAAAAAAGATAACTGACAAAAACTTTAAATTTTTTTCACTTAGATATTTTAATGTTTTGGGTGCAGATAAAAATTTAAAATATGGACCAATTGGGTTAAATATTAGTAGTTTTTCTAATAATTTATATAAGTCAATTTTACGAAAAAAGGTTTTTAAAATTTTTGGAGATAATCATAATACTCAGGATGGTACACCAGTAAGAGATTTCATTCATGTGGATGATTTAGCAGAAATTCATTACAAATCATTATTATATCTTAAAAAGAATAAAAAAAATCAAATTTGCAATTGTGGTTATGGAAGAGGTTACAGTATAAAAGAGGTAATTGATATTTTAATAAAAAGTAAAAAATTTTTTTTAAATTACACCTATTCTAACAAAAGACGGGGTGACATAAGCTATATGGTAGCAAATATTAATAGATTAAATAAAATAATAAATTGGAGACCAAGAAATTTAGATTTAAAAAAAATGATATTTTCTGAATTAAGATGGAAAAAAAAAGTAAATAAATTAAAAAAATTATAATAAAAAAAAATAGCAATTATTGGTTCAGGTGGTTAAGGGAAAATCATAGGAGAAATTGCTTTATTGAACAAATATAAAGTTATCGATTTTTTTGATGAATAAGCTTATAAAATTAAAAATTTTCCATTCAATATTTCAGGCTCTATTAATAATTTAGAAAAAAATTTAGAGTTTTAATAAATTTTTAGAGTCATTTAATAAGATTATTTTATGATTCTCCATTCAAAAATATTCAAGATTAAAGGATTTTATTTTTACATTCACTTTTTGTTTAATAATGTTTTACTGTGATTAAAGAATATATTTCTTAAAACAATATTATAATATAGTTATATATTTTAAACAATTATGCTAAAATTAATTTTTTAAGTATTAATAATTATCATTAAATATTTTTTATGAAACTAGATTATCCTTATTACAATCAAAATATTTTAAAAAGAGTTCAGAAAGTTCTGAAATCGGGAAGAGTAAATTATTGGACTGGAAATGAATGTAAAAAGTTTGAAAAACAATTTTCTAAATATTTAGGCAATAGATATTCTGTTGCCGTGTCCAATGGAAGTGCAGCCTTAGAGATTGCATTGAAAGCTTTAGATTTAAAAAAAAAAGATGAGATTATTGTTTCACCAAGGTCATTTATAATCTCTGCAAGCTGTGTATTAAATTTAGGATTAAAGCCCGTTTTTGCGGATGTAGATTATAACGGTAATTTAAATATTAATGAAATTAAAAAAGTTTATAACAAAAATGTAAAAGCAATAATTGTTGTTCATTTAAATGGTTTATCTTGTGACTTGGATTCAATTTTACATTTTATAAAAAAAAAAAAAATTCGTCTGATAGAAGACTGCGCCCAAGCCCATGGAGCCACTTATAAAAATAAAAAAGTAGGTTCGTTTGGTGATATCTCCACATGGTCTTTCTGTCAGGATAAAATTATATCAACAGGTGGAGAAGGAGGAATGATTTCAACAAATAATAAAAAATTATGGCTTAAATGCTGGTCTCTCAAAGATCATGGTAAGAATTATTATAGTTCTTTTGTTAAAAATTATAGATCCGGATTCAAGTGGTTGCATGATAATATAGGCTCAAATCATCGCATGACAGAGATGCAGGCAGTAATTGGATTAGAACAATTAAAAAAATTAGATCAACAAATTAAAAAAAGAAATTTTATAGCAAATTTATATTTAGATGGATTAAAAGATTATTATCAAAAATATAATATTATACAAAAACCAGATTTTAAATGCCAAACCTGTCCGTTAAAAAAAAATATTAAAAAGTGTAATAAATGCATACATGCTTATTACCGCTTAAATTTGTTTGTTAACAAAAATAAAATTAACCAAGTTGAACTAATAAAGCAGTTTAATAAAAAAAATATCAATTGCCGTGTCGGAGCATGTCCAGAAATTTATAGAGAAAAATTATTTAAAAAAATAAAAATTTACCCAAAAAAAAGATTAATCAATGCAAGACTACTTGGTGAAACTAGTGTTATGTTTCCAATTAATCCTTATAGATCTTTAACAAAAATTAAGACAGAAATAAAATCTATAAAAACAATATTAAATGAGTATCTGTAGTTTATGTATCAAAAATATTTTAAAAGATTATTCGATATAATTTTTAGCTTAATTTTAATTTTGATTTTATTTCCTCTAATGTTTTTAATATTTTTTTTAATATGGATTTTTATAGGATTCCCAATTTTTATTCAGGTAAGAATTACCTTAAATAATAAATTATTTAATATGTACAAGTTTAAGACTTTATATGATCATGATCCATCAAAGAATATTTTAGAAGAAAAACGACAAAACAAATTAGGTAATTTTTTAAGAAAAACTGGTTTAGATGAGTTACCACAACTATATAATGTAATAAAAAATGACATGAGCCTTGTAGGGCCAAGACCATTATTAAGTGAGTATTTAAAAAAATATACAAATTATGAGAAGAGAAGACATCATGTTAAAGCAGGTATTACTGGATTGGCACAGATAAGTCCTGAACCATCTGGGGTAAAACATTGGAATAAAAGTATAAAACTAGATATTTTTTATGTGAATAATGTAAGTTTTTTTTTAGATATTGAAGTATTATTTAAGACATTAATCTTAGTCTTGTTTAAAAAAAAACAATATCAAGATTTTAAAAAAACTTTATGAATAAAAAATTAGCAATTATTGGAGCTGGAGGTCATGGAAAAGTAGTTGGAGAAATTGCTTTGTTAAATCAATATGATACTATCGATTTTTTTGATGATAAAATCAGTGAAATTAAAAATTTTCCATTTGGGATTGTAGGTAATATAGAATTATTAAAAAAAAATCTAAAAAACTATGATGATTTTTTTGTTGCAATTGGAGAAAACGTAACACGATGTGATAAGATTTCATTACTTAAAAATGAAAAAAAAAATATCGTTAGCCTCATTCATCCAAAATCAACTGTTAGTGAATTTAGTTCTATAGAAGCTGGATCATGTGTAATGGCAAATGCCGTAATTAATCCTGGAGCTTTAATAAAAGAAGGCGTTATAATAAATTCCTCTGCATCCATTGATCATGATTGCCTGATAGAGGATTATGCTCATATTTCTCCAAACTGCTCCTTATCTGGTAAAGTGAGTATTGGAAAATTTACTCATTTAGGTACAGGCACATCTGTTCATCCAGGAATTAATATAGGTCAAAATGTTAAAACAGGAATTGGTTCAAAAATTTATAAAGACATTCTAGATAATAAAATTTTTAAAAATTAATCATTTGATTTGAAAATTTTCGTTGGTTTAAGCCATTTTTAGCTACTTGTAATATTTGTTAAATATTATAATTCTTAGTTAAGTTCATAGTTCTTCCTAACTATGCGCCTTTAAAAACACCGTTTTGGTAGGCACAAAATAATCATTAAATAACGTGAAAGAGTGTTTGTACGCGCTTTTATTTAAATTCTTAGGAGGAATTATGAGTACTATAAATAAAAGAGTTTTAGAAAGTTTTAGAAAAAAACTTTCAAATGATCAATTAACTCAACTTTTTAATCTATTGAATAGGGTTGGTTTTAATAGAACGTTTAAATTTAAAGGAGGATCTGTTGGCTCCTTAATGGATACTAGTTTAAATCAGCCTTTAAAAATCAATACTATTGATACAATACAATCATTACGATCGATGTATCAAAATGGAGGATTAGCTCAATCAGAAATTTTAGATCTATTAACAAAGATAGATTTAAAAGACTTAAATTTATCTGATTTAAAGTTGATTAAAGAATTAAGTTTGGAGGATAAATAATATGGCCTCTTTAAAGCAAATTACCGCTAATAGAAAAAATTCTAAAAAATCAACTGGGCCTGTAACAGATATAGGTAAAGCAAAAGTATCAATCAATGCTATAAAACACGGGCTATATGCAGAGCATCACATAGCAGTTGGTGAAGATATAATTCATTTTAAAAATTATGTGGATATGATGCTTGAAACCTATGAAATCTTTGATGCAATCAGTGCGTTAATGGTTAAAAAAATTATTGAAATAGGTTGGCGTTTAAATCGATTTTCTATCATTGAAACTGGCATTTTAAATATGGAAATGCATGGTTATGACCGAGATATGAGTAAACCTCTAATTTCATCTATAAAACATAAATCGTTTACAACAACGATTAAAAATAAAATGGATAAAACCTCAGAATTAATGGCTGCAGCATTTGTTAAAGATTGTAGTGGAGGTGATCGGTTGATGAAATTAAATACAATGGAGGGAAGATTATTAAGCAGATTAACCACACTGATTAATCAGTATCTTCATTATAAAAACTCTAAAGGAAAGGAGATAGAGTAATGACCAAAAATAAAAACATTCCTCAATGGCAAAAAAGCGTATTTGATAATTCAGTTGATAAAACAACTTGTGTCAAAACAAAGCCAATTTCAACTTCAATGATTAAAAAAATAGACAAAGATTTTTTTGATCAAAATTATTATACAATTAAAATAAAAAATCCCAAATTATTTGAAGAGTATAAAAAAGAATTTGGTATAAAAAATAAATCTAAAATAACTAAAAATAATAATATTAAAAAGATTGATGATTTAGAAAATATCAAAAAAATAGTTGTTAAAGATGAAGCAGATGAAAAATTATTAGATACAAAAATAATTGAAGCTAAAGATTTGAAAGATAAAAATCGATCAAGTTCTTTAAACAAAACCAATTCAGATGATGAGCTTAAAAATTACCTTGAACAAAAAAAATTAGAGCGAAAAATTGAAATTGAACAGCTAAGAAAAGAAGAAAAAGACCCTAAAATTAATTTTAAATTTAATGAAGTTAAAAAAGATCTTAATTGTGGAATGGGCTTTGTTGATCCCCATAGGATGATTAATCAAAATAGCTTAGGTCATTCTCAAAGCTGGAGGTTTAAAAAACAGAAAAAGTATAACTATTATGACTAATAATTTTTATAAATTTTCATTATTATTGTTTTTTGATATTTCTGCTTTATTATTAATTCTTAAATTAAAATCATGTCCATTTTAACAGATTTATCTAAAAATATTATTAATCTTCCACGCTATACAAAAAGAATAATAGCAATTTTAATAGATATAGGTGTATGTGTTTTTTGTACTTGGCTAGCATTTTATTTAAGATTAGAGGAATTTGTTAAAATTAATGATGTAACCACTTTAGCAGTTGAGATTTCAATACTGCTTGCAATCCCAATATTTTGGCTAATGGGGTTATATAAAACCATTTTTCGTTTTCAA
>Ga0206131_10005367_pt1 | contig 13578 bp, 9 predicted proteins | sample Helgoland_Spring_FD_148636 | JGI IMG/M metagenome (GOLD analysis project Ga0206131, IMG submission 148636) | Pelagic subsurface seawater microbial communities from Kabeltonne, Helgoland, North Sea - Helgoland_Spring_Bloom_20160517_1 | ecosystem: Environmental > Aquatic > Marine > Epipelagic ...
GCATGTTGGAGATTTTTTTAAACCAAGAAGAAAAATTGACAACTTATTTCTGAGCAACAAAAACACCACGGTACAAAAATTAACCAATAGTGATAAAGAAATTCTTGATTTTTATTTTGAGGAGCCAATATTTGATGGTCAGTATTCCAATAAATGTTATCAAGATAGAATCAATGAAGGGTTAGAGCATTTTCAATCCCAGAAGAAAATAGACTTTCTAGATGACTGGGACCATTTAATTTTTCATCTTCCATATGCTTTTCAAGGAAGAAGAATAATGCTAGATATATGGCTTCACTGGTTAGACAAATATGATTTATTGTCAAATCTTGAAAAAGAGATAGGACAATCAGAAAGTATGGATTTTAAAGATTGGAGAAAAGCAGCTTCAAAGTCTGATCTCTACAAAAACTTTGTAGAAAGCAAGATTGAAGATGGAGAAATTGCAAGTGGATATATTGGCAATATGTATACCGCATCTATCTTTATGTCATTAATTAGTTTGCTTTATTCAAGTCATGAAAAAAACAAAAATATTTCAGGAAATAATATTGGTTTTTTAAGTTATGGAAGTGGATCTAAATCTAAGATTTTTGAAGGTAAAATAGCTACAGATTGGAAATCCAAAATAAGCGGATTAGAGGTTTTCAAAAAACTAGATCAGAGAAAATTAATTGACTTTAAGACTTATGAGAAACTTCACAATGGAAGTTTGAAAAAACCAATATCTGATCATCAAAATATTGTCCTAGATAGAATTGACGATCAAGAAAATAAAGTAGGTTTTAGACATTACAAAATAAATTGAGCGAGATAGTAAATAAAGTTGCAAAAAGTGGTCTAATAACTCTTGATATGAAGACATTCAAGGGATCTCAGAACAGGAGAATTATAGACATAAAGAACTGGCTGTATGAAGGCATGGTTCTTAAAGAAAAAAAATTTAGAGAGCATTTAAAAGCCGTGAATTGGGAGCAATATAAAGATACATTTGTTGCTTTACATTGTTCTACAGATACAATAATTCCAGTTTGGGCCTATATGCTTATGACCAAATATCTAAACCCTTATGCTACAAGTATAATATATGGGGATGAGAAAGATCTTGAAAAAAAAATATTTCATCTAAATATTAAAAATTTTGATACTAAGTCATTAGAAAATAAAAGAGTTTTACTTAAAGGATGTGCCGATATATATATTCCAGAAGATAGCTATGTACAATTAAGCAATAAATTGATGGGAAATGTTAAATCCTTAATGTTTGGAGAAGCATGTTCTAATGTGCCAATTTTCAAGATGTAAAATATATTCAATATAATTTCTGTATACATATTTAAACATATTGATATGGCTATTATTAACTTTAATAAAAAAACAGATGTACTCTAGTTAATTTAAAAAATTAAATTGTAGGAAAATCAATTTAAAAATTGATAACTTTTAATTGAGCTAAATCCATAAATCTAACATTTTAAATTTAGCTTTATTATTCCTAATAATCTTGATTAAATTTACAGATACTATATTTAAAAAATGGGGATTGTAAAAAAACAAAGCTTTCATAACTCGTTATATCTATACATTGGATTAGTACTTGGTTCACTTTCAACAATAATATTATTCCCAAGTATTTTTAATTCACATCCCGAACATTTAGGTCTTTTACAGATCATTGTGGCTTACTCCACAGTAGCTTCTACATTTTCACTTTTAGGATCACCTCAATTACTTATTCGTTTTTTCCCAATAGTTAAAAACAAAAATCAATTGATTACTCTTGCTTTTCTGATTCCTATCGTTGGTTTTTTATTATTACTTTTTCTTTTTAACATCTTCAAAGAAGATTTTTTACTTTTTGTTAAGCCTAATTCACTGGAAAAAGATGAAATAAGAACTTATTTTCTTTTAAAATTTAATTTTCATCTTGTTTTTTTATTAGTTGCTTTCATAGCATTATTTGAAGTTTTATCATCACTTTCATATTCTCTTTTAAGGTCAAGCGTTCCTATTTTTTTAAAGGAAGTTTTTCTTAGAACTATCAATATTTTGTTTTTAATTTTACATTGGTTTGAATATATAGATTTTCCAACCTTTTTAAAGCTGTATATATCTTCATATTTATTAATAACAATATTACTTACTATAACTATTTTCAAAAATCATAGTATTAGAATAAAATATTCTTTCAATGAAATTAAAATTAAAGAAGTATTGACATATGGATTATATGTCTTATTAGGTGGTGCATCTGCTATTTTAGTTTCAAAGGTTGATATGGTTATGATAGGTAAGTTTGTGGGCTTTAAAGAAGTTGCTTATTACACAATTGCTTTTTTCATAGGAAATGTTGTAAGAATTCCAGCTAGAGCTATAGCTGCTATTTCTATACCTTTAATTGCTAAAGCGTGGTCGAATAACGATATTAAATCAATAAAAGATATTTATGTTAAATCATCAATTAACCAATTGATTTTAGGAGGACTTATTTTTTTAGGTTTATGGATTAATATCGATGACGGATTAAGTTTACTACCGTTAAAATTTAAAGGAGGGAAATTAATTGTCTTATTTATTTCAATCTCTCAATTATTCAATATTTCCACTGGCCTAAATGGACTTATTATTTCAAATTCTAAGTATTATAAATTTGATCTATATTCTAATTTTATTCTACTATTGATTACTTTTTTTACAAACTTTATTTTTATACCAGTTAATAGTCCATTAGCAAATTATGATATAGTTGGCATCAATGGTGCTGCTTTTGCTACAGCATTATCAGTATCTATTTATAACACTACTAAACTGATTTATTTGTATTGGAAACTGAAGATTCAACCTTTTAATATTAAAACACTATATACCATTTTATTGCTCATATCTATAATTACCTTAAGCTATTTCATCCCCAAATTTGAAAACCTATTTGTTAATATTTCTTTTAGATCTTTTTTTGTTTTAATTATTTTTCTCCCTTTTACGTATTGGTTAAAATTATCAGATGATATTAATAAAATTATAAGAGAGTCAAGTTTAAAATAAAGTTTACTCTTTTTTAAAAAGTTTGTGATTTATTTATTTAATTAGAATTATATTTAAATTAATGACACGCATGGATTACCACTTTAAATAAATTTTAAAAATATAAAAAAAAAGTAAAATTAAGTATAAATTATACTGACACTGTTGTAATTAGTGTCTAAGCAAACTTCAAAAATGCAACTGAAAAATCGAGAAATTATTAAGTGAAAAATAAATTAAAATATATTTTTAATTTTCTAGACAAGAATCGTATTGATTATCTTCTACTTCGTCCAGTAGATTTCTCGAAGGAATTAACTGATGTTGATTTAATCATATGTAAACTAGAGTTTATAAGACTACTTCAACTACTTGAAAAATCTAATTTATCTGTGAAATGTAAGTACACTAACTACAGAGAATCTATTAAATTATATGTAGATCAAATCACTTTAGATATCCAACATTTTGTGGCATTTTTACCATATAGAGGTTTGGTTATTAGAAAAATTTCCCCAACAGCAGGCGTTAAAATTGAAAATAATTCAATGATTTATCCCGCTGTTAGAGATGAAATATTGTTCACCTTATGGTTATATAGGTTATTATTATGTAAAGGTGAAATCATTAATGAAACAATTCCTTTAGTTTTTAAAGAAAAATTCACTAAAAATTGGGAAAACTCACTTAATAGTTTATTTTTCAAGGAATGGACAGGCTATATTTGTGGAATAGAAAAATATAATGCTATTTTAAATTTATTAACCACTTTTTTCGAAAACAGTATGAAAATCAAATCTGTAAATTATAATTCATTGTTTACTAATTTTGTTTTCGAATATCATAGAGGTCTAAAATTTGATTACTCAATACAAAAGCTAAAATTTAAAATATTAAGAAGATTGGGGTCATACAATAAATTTATTGACATTAATTATATTTTGAAAAATTACTAATGAAATTTAATTGTTTTCCAAAAAAACAAGAAATGTATCTTGTTTATTCAAATTATAAAGTTTTTAGGTCTAAATTATTTTTGGATTTAACATTACAATCTTCTCCAAAAAGTTCTAACTTTTATCGTTTTTTAAAATCTAATATTGGTTATTATTTTTCATCATTTTTTCAAGTTTCAATAAATAGTCCAAACGATAATCAAGATTATATTGGAATTGTAAAAAAAGAAAAATATACATTTTTTGAAATTGATGAATTCAATAACCCAACAAATGTTTGGAGAAAATCCAATAATAAATGGACAAAAGAAAAATTTATTGGCTATCAGTTAATATCAGAATACTCACTAAATGAATTTAATATTAAATACAAAGTAATTGAAAATAGCCTAAAAAAGCATTGGACTGCTGTAAATAAAAATTTAAGTAACATTCACGGCGATTTAACTCATTTCAATATCTTAATAAAGAAAGAAAAAGAAACAATTTTTATTGATAAAAAAAGTATAAATCATTCAAAGATTTTTGATTTCTTTTATTTTTTTAGCTATATAGATCAGTGTGTAAATAGAAATACGAAATTAAAAGAATCAGACAAAATTATTATTGTAAATAACTTAAAAAATATCATAAAAAAAACTTGTAAATACAAGTCTTTTAATGAATTTGAAACTGATTTTTTAAATATGGATATTCCATCTACACATGGATTAAAAGATGTTGAATTTCACAAAAATAAATTTTTAGAGATATTTAGCTGATTATTAATTATAGAAGTTTAATAAATATGAATTTTATCTCTCTTTTAATAATTCATTAATTTTTAGATGTGCAAAATCGTAGGTTTCTTCAATACTATACTTTACTGTATCAATAGTTAAAGATTTTATACTATTTGACTTTATATAATTTTTATATAAAAAGATATATTTTGATATTACATCTGGTGATATCTCTTTCTTTCGTAAATAAATAATTTCTGGATTTCCTTCAAGAAGAATTATAAAATCTGGATTTGGATACAATTTTAAGCTAAACTTATGAATTAAGTTTCTAATCTTATCTTTATAGACGATAGAACCTACATATTTATCAATTGGACATCTATCAGTAATAAGATGTTTTTTTTTAGATAAGTTAAAGTAATGAAAATCATTAATAAAAATGAAAATATATTTTAAAAAAGTATTCCATTTTCCAGATTTTTGAGAATTTAAAAAACTACTAAAATATTTATATTTTCTACTATTAATATTATTACCAAAATAAACGTATTCTAAATAATTATTAACTAGAGCTAACTTTTTAGCTAAAGTTGTTTTTCCGGTTCCATCAGGACCTACGACTGTAATTAACATTAATTGTATTTTAGTTCAATAATTATTAAAATAATGAAATTTAACTAAATGGTCCTTAAATTAAATATAATCTTAGTTTTAAATAGATTTAAGGATATAAAAAATTAATTATTAAGTTAATTAATTGACATTCTCTCAACCTGAACATGGTACTCATTACCTTTTATTCTTTTTAAAATTTTTTTAATCATTGATATTTATTATTGCGTTTACTAATTTCTTCTTTCTAATCTCAAAATCAAAATTTTCTTTAGCCCTATTTCTTGAATCAGCAAAGCTTAATTCTTTTTTAGAAGATGTTGTCAAATTTAGAATTATTTTATTTAAATCTTGTTGATTGCGTTTTTCTAAAACTACCCCAGTATTACCAATTATGTAGGGAATTATATTAACCTTTGATCCAATTGGAATACAATTACACATCATTGATTCAACAAGTGAACATCCGAACCCTTCAAAAACTGATAACTGGAGGAGAAATTGAGATTGATTGTAATATTCTAATAATTTCTCCTTTGGAATATGCCCAAGTAAAATTAAGTTGTTTGGCTTTAGATATTGATCTGGGATAGTATCACATCCGGCAATATAAAATAAACAATTTGGAAATTCTTTTGCTAATCCAATAATTAAATCTCCGCCTTTTAAAAAAAATTGTTGGTTTGAAAAAACAGCAATAAAACTATTTTTTTTTATCTTAATATTGGAGTTAGGTTTCCAAAAATTTGAATCAATTCCGTTGTAAATAGTTTTAAATTTTAATGTGTCTATTTTGAAAAATGAATTTAAACCTTGATTTCGTTCAGCATTATCACCATTATATAAATTTTCAATCTTAATTAAAGTTTCACTAACTGGCAAAAGAATTGAAGCATTTTTTATTGATGATTTAATTATTCTTTTTAAAATAGGTTTCCTTAGATCTCCATAATTTAAAGAGGGTATTGAAGCGCAATCTGTTCCATGTAAAATAATTGCTACAGGAATATTAAACAGTCTTCCAATTATAGATGGAAGGAATGACCAATGACCTGCAAAAGAAATTACAATTTTAGTAACTTTATTTCTTAAAGTATATAGCTTAATAAGTAATGAAATATGGTTGGCAATTACAGAAAATTTATCAATCCAAAGCTTAGAAAATAAAATAATTTCATATTCATTTTTTAAAATATCAATGTCAACTTTAGTAAAACTTGGAATTCCATTTGAAATAAATAATAATTTTGATTTTTTATCCATTTAAATTCAGTTTATCAAATTATATAATCAATTTAATTATCGTTCTATACAGTAAATACGAGTCATTAGCTCAAAACTTTAATCAATAAAATTAACATTGAAATCGTGTAATTAAATATAATAAGCAATTTAATAGGCTCTCTTGTTTATTCCCTCAATAAAATTTATAAATGACCTATTTACAACCTTATTTCCTCCTGGAGTTGGATAATCACCTGTAAAATACCAATCTCCTGTATGATTTGGACAAGCTTTATGTAGATTATCAACGGTTTGAAAAATTATTTTTACTTCAGCATTAATATTTTCGTGTTTTAACAAAACTGAAATCTTATCAGAAATATCTTGATCTGAAAAGGGTTTATATATAAGTTGAACGTGATTTTTGTCTTTTAAAGTATTGTCAATTTCAGATTTTTTACATTTTTGATATACCTCATCAATTATATTTTCCATTCCTTTACCCTTCAATAAAGCAATTGCAGCCTGAAAAGCAATAAAGTCTCCAATTTTAGCCATGTCAATGCCATAACAATCAGGATATCTTATTTGAGGGGCAGAAGAAACAATAACAATTTTTTTAGGTTCCAATCTGTCTAATATTCTAATAACACTTTGTTTCAAAGTTGTTCCACGGACTATAGAATCATCAATAATTACTACAGTATCTTTATTTCTTCTCAAAGATCCATAAGTAATATCGTATACGTGGGCTACCATTTCATCTCTAGAGTCATCTTGAGTTATAAATGTTCTTAGTTTAGCATCTTTAACCATTATTTTTTCTGCTCTAGTTCTAAATGATAAAATCTTCTGAAGTTTTTCATCATAAAGCTCGGAGTTTGGGTCTAGAGATTTTATCTGCTGATTCTTCATAGTAGATAAGCGATTTTCTAGCTCCTTAATCATCCCATAGTACGACATTTCTGCAGTATTTGGAATAAAAGAAAATACAGTATTTACTAAATCGTTATCAATAGAAGATAAAATTTGATTTACTACAAGACTACCCAATTTCAGTCGCTCTTTGTAAATATCTTTATCTGTTCCTCTTGAAAAATAGATTCTTTCAAATGAACATTTTTTTATTTCTTTTGGTGGATTTATTTCCACTTCTTTATTAACATTGTCTTTCTTAATGATCAATGCATTACCAGGTTTCAACTCATTTATTTCTTCCCACTTAACATTAAAAGCTGTTTGAATCACAGGTCTTTCAGAGGTTACTACAAAGACTTCGTCATCTTCATACCAAAAAGCTGGTCTTATTCCGTTTGGATCACGAATCACAAAAGCATCACCATGTCCAAACAAACCAGCCATTGTATATCCTCCGTCCCAATCTGATGAAGCGTTCTTTAAAATTTTTTGAATGTTTAAATTTTCTGCAATTAAATTCGATATTTCTTTATTATCTATTTCTTTGTTAATGTATTCTCTAAAAAGTTTGGTGTTTTCTTGGTCTAGAAAATGTCCAATTTTTTCAATAATTGTAACTGCATCCGAAACAGCTTTTGGATGCTGGCCAATATTGACCAAAATATCAAATAGTTCTTCAACATTAGTAAGATTGAAATTTCCGGCAACCACCAAATTTCTAGTCATCCAATTATTTTGTCTTAAAAAAGGATGACAGTTTTCTACTTTATTTCCTCCAAAGGTACCGTACCTTAAATGTCCTAAGAATAGCTCCCCTGTAAATGCTTCGTGAGACTTAAGGTAATCAACATCAATTAATTTTTCAGGCTCATTTTTATGGAGAATCTCGAACCTTTTATTTATGTATGAAAAAATATCTTTAATGGGTTGGCTCTTGACACTTCTGTATCGACTAATATATCTTGTTCCTGGGGCGACATCAAATTTTATATTGGCAAGTCCAGCACCATCTTGTCCTCTATTATGCTGCTTCTCCATCAATAGGTACATTTTATTTAAACCATAAAGTGCCGTACCGTATTTATCTAAATAAAATTGTAATGGCTTTTTTAATCTTAAAAGAGCAATACCACACTCGTGTTTTATAGGGTCACTCATTAGATTTTTTTAACTTTAAAACAGTACAATTTTTCATTTATTCTAACTTATATTTGGAAAGATAAATATAATCGGTTGTTTAATTTGAAAAAACTTTTTAAAAATAGTGTCTTGTATAAATTAATTCTATTTGGAGGTTGTTTTTTTATTCTAATAACAACTTATGGAAATGAAAAACCAAGGTTTATTTCAAACTATGGACAGTTTAAAAAAAATATCGTTTTCAAACTTGAGCACAGAGCAGGAAACATATATTTTGAAAAAAACAAAGTTAAGTTTGATCTTTTTGAAAGAGCTAAAATAAATGCAATTAAGCATGGAGATACAAGTTTTAAAAATGTTTTGGGGCATGTTTATGAAAGTAATTTTATTGGATGTAATGAAAATTTAAAAATTATAGGGAATGAAAAAATAGATGCTTTTTACAATTACTTCGTTGGAGCTGATTCAACTAAATGGAAGTCCAATGTTCCTATTTATAACAAATTAAAATATCAAAGTATATATGATGGAATTGATTTAAGCTATTACTCATATGGTGGTAAATTAAAATATGATTTTATTGTTCGTCCAGGTGGCAACACCAATTCAATTAAAATTCGTTATCGAGGCTTAGATAATATTTATATTAAATCCGGGCATCTTATTCTTGAAACTTCTCTAGGAAATATAATTGAGCAAGCCCCATTAAGCTATCAAATTATTAATGGCGTAAAAAAGATTATAAAATGTGCATTCCATCTAGAAGGTGATGAACTAAGCTTCAAAATTTTGGATCGTTATAATAAGAACTACCAACTAATTATTGATCCTATTTTAATCTTCTCCACATATTCAGGATCTTCTACAAATAATTGGGGAGAAACAGCTACATACGATAATTTAGGGCATCTTTATGCTGGAAGTATATCTTTTGGCAATGGGTATCCATTTTCATTAGGCTCCTATGATATTTTCTTCAATGGAGGAATAGGAACTGGTAATAATGGAACGGATATTTGTATTAGTAAATTTTCTCCAAACGGAGATTCTCTAAAATACAGCACCTATCTTGGCGGAACTGGAAACGAAAACCCGCATAGTCTGGTGGTTAATTCCAACAATGAATTATTTGTTTTTGGAAGTACTGGCTCTTCAGATTTCCCCTCCACTCTAAGTGCATTTGATACTTCATTTAATGGAGGAGATTTCTTTGGTTTTATAAACTATCCTCAGGGAACATCATCTTATTACTTAGAATACCCTAATGGAACAGACATTATAGTAACAAAATTTTCTAGTGACGGAAGTAATTTATTGGGTTCTACATTTGTAGGGGGAAGTAAAAATGATGGTATTAATGAATCTGGAGCAAATAATTATAACGGTAATAATCTATGTCATTTTTATGCAGATGAGTATCGTGGAGAAATCACATTAGATGACCAAGGAAATTGCTATATAGCTTCGAGTAGTTCTTCATTAGATTTTCCATTAGTAAATGCTTCACAGACCACAATAGGAGGACAACAAGATGCAGTTGCCTTTATGTTAAATAGTGATTTGTCTTCTTTATTATGGAGTACTTACAATGGTGGTTCTAATGATGATGCAGGATATTCAGTTCAATTAAATAATCAAAATCAGCCACTTATTACTGGCGGAACAATGAGTAGTGACTTTTTTACTACTAATACAGCTGCAAACCCAACATACGGTGGTAATATTGATGGTTTTGTAACCAAATATCTTACTTCCAACGGGAATCTTTTAGCCTCAACCTATATTGGTGACGGAGGTTTTAATCAGTGCTACTTTGTACAAATAGATTTAAATAACGATATATTTTTATTTGGCCTAACAGATTCTTCTACCAATGTTTTCCCATCTAATGTTTATAATTCTACAGGTTCACAGTTTATTCAAAAGCTAGATTCTAATCTGTCCATTACTTTAGTCTCTACTTGTTTTGGAAATGGAAGTTTAGCCAAAAATATTACTCCATCTGCTTTTTTGGTTTCAAACTGTGGACTTATTTATATTTCTGGTTGGGGAGGATTAGGTGGCCCATCAAATCTAATAAACGGAACATCTAATAATATGCCATTAATGAATTCTTTACAAAACAATACGGATGGAGCTGATTTCTATTTAGCAGTTTTTAATCAAGATATGCAATCGATGTTATACGGAGGCTATTATGGCGGCAATCAAAGTCGAGAACATGTAGATGGTGGAACTAGTAGGTTTGATAAAAATGGCAAAATCTACCAAGCTGTTTGTGCTGGTTGCCAAGGCAATAACGATTTTCCAACAACACCTAATGTAGTTTCCAATACCAACGGAGGACAATTTTGTAATCTTGGTGCTTTTAAATTTGATTTAGAAAGTATAAGTTCTAGTATTAGTATCCCCAATTACTTCGCCTGTCTACCAAATTCTTATCAATTTACAAGTCTTTCACAGGGAGGCAACCAATACCTATGGGATTTTGGAGACGGGAACACATCAAATATGGATAGTCCAAATCATAATTATAGCGATACTGGAACTTACAATGTTAGTTTAATTGTTTCTGATTCTAATGCCTGTGTACTTTCAGATACTGCAAATATTCAAATTAATATTTATGCTGTAAACAATGCTTTGGTTATTGGTGATAGCATTTTATGTCCCGGAACAGTATCCACTCTAAATGCTTATGGAGGTTCGCAGTTTATTTGGTCTCCAACTAATTCTCTCTCAGATAGTCTTTCACAACAGGTAATTGCTACTCCATCTGTATCGACTACCTACATGCTAATAGCTATTGATAGCTGCGGAGTGGATACTACCTATTTTGATGTTAATATACCAAATGATGTTTACCAGACAAGCAGCGATAGTGTAATTTGTAAAGAAGACAGTTTGATACTATTTGCAAGTGGTGGAATTACTTACCGTTGGTCAGGAACTAACATAATATATATAGACAGTGCAAATCCTATTATAAGTCCGACCCAAAGCACAATGTATTATGTAGATATCACCACCCCAAACGGTTGCGTGTATACAGATTCTGTATATATTATTGTTGACATTTCAATCCCAAATATTATTCTTCAAGATACCGTAAACTTGTGTTTTGGAGACTCTATATTGGTTGCTCCATCGAATATCGAATCTGCTATATGGAGTCCATTAATTAACCCTTACGATACCATAGGAAATAATATATGGATTAAAAGTGATTCTAATATGACTTTTTACATGAGTTCTCAAAATGCCTGTGGGCAGTCCTCAGATTCCATTGTTGTTCTTGTTTTTGGATATTCTGGGAGTGCGTTTGGAGATACATCAATTTGTATTGGTGATACTGCTGAAATATATGCACAAGATGGAACAGAATATTTTTGGTATCCTGGTAATAGTTTATCAAATTACGACAGTAGTTGGACCTATGCATACCCATTACAAAACACACTTTATAAAGTAATCGTCGAAAATAGTTTTGGATGCAAAGACACATTTGAAGTGTCAGTCAATGTAGCTCCGTATCCTTTTGTAAATGCTGGAACAGATTTCTGGATGAATTTTGGTGAACCTATAACTTTAAATGGATTTACAAATACAAATAATTATTTCTGGGAGTCTAGCTCTTGGGTGTCTTGCTATAATTGCTTAAAACCTCAAATAAATCCTACGGAAACTACATTATATATATTAAATGTTACAGATTCAATTGGCTGTTTGGATTCAGACACGGTTGAAGTCAATATAAGGGGTTCTATTTTTGTCCCCAATACCTTTACACCAAACGGGGATTTAAAAAATGATGAATTTGAGATAGTTGGAGAAAATATAAAAAGTTTCCAGTTATGGATATACAACCGATGGGGGGAAGAAATATACCATACTACTGAAATAAATAATTTTTGGGATGGAAAATATTTAGGAAATAAATGTAAAATAGATAGCTATATATGGACTATTGAGTATTTTGATTTTGACAATACTTTTAACAGCTTAAAAGGCCATATAAATTTATTAGAATAACTAATCTATATATCTTTTATCCACTTCCATAATTTCTCCAGTTTTAGGACAAGTTCTTAACTTTTCATTGGAATAGAACCTTTTAAAAACTGCTAAAAAATCTTTTTCTATATTGGTTAATTGGAAATATTCTTCATACAATAACTCATTAGCTGTATCAGAAAACCACATCAATCCATCTTTATGCTCTTTGCTTCTTTTTCTTTCAATAACTAAGCCTATTGATCCTTCAGATCTTATTGGAGAGTGGGGCACTTTTGCAGGTAATAAAAACATTTCTTTCTCCTTAATTTTATATTCCACTAATTTCCCCTCTTCTTGAGTTTTAACAATGATATCTCCTTCAATTTGGTAGAATAATTCTTCAGTTTCGTTGTAGTGATAATCTTTTCTAGCGTTTGGTCCAGCTACAATCATCACTATATAATCTCCAGAATCAATATATAGATTTTTATTACCAACTGGTGGTTTTAATAAGTGTCGGTTGTTTTCGATCCATTCATTTAAATTAAAAGGGGCTTTGATTTCCATTTTTAAAGTTTTAAAACATTAATTTACACAAAAAGAAGATGTGTGCTCTTTAATTTCATTATAAAACATTTCAAACTCTTTTTCAAAGTCAAAAATTGAAGACTCTAAAATATCAAAACAATTTTCTAAATTATCGGAGTATTTTATTCTTTTTCCGATGCCATTAAGAGCTTTCTTAATTCCATTTTTGTACTGGTAATTGGTAAGCCAATCGTCTTTTTTCATGTATTGATACATATAAAGGATCCTTTCAGGCATCTTATTTTCAAATCCATCTAAAATTCTATAAAAACGAATTATTTCTTTATCTAATTGTATATTTTTATGTTTAAGCTCGTATTGCCATAATAGGTAGTCGTAAAGAATATCGTTTATGACCCCTCCCATTTTTGGAAACTTTTCATAGAATCTTCTTT
>Ga0206131_10005370_pt1 | contig 13575 bp, 16 predicted proteins | sample Helgoland_Spring_FD_148636 | JGI IMG/M metagenome (GOLD analysis project Ga0206131, IMG submission 148636) | Pelagic subsurface seawater microbial communities from Kabeltonne, Helgoland, North Sea - Helgoland_Spring_Bloom_20160517_1 | ecosystem: Environmental > Aquatic > Marine > Epipelagic ...
CACATGACCTTATTTCCACAAGTAGTATCACTACATAATTTGATTTTATTAACATCAATATTTTTAGCATCAATAAATTTCAAATCTTTTTCCAAATCATCAAAATTAGGCTTGCCTCTCATTTTTTTAATTCTTTTATATTTTTCCGACCTAATCTGTTCTCTAGTCATCTTAACTTCTGGTTTCTTTTCCACAACTTCTTGAGTATTAACTGGATTTAAATTAATAAGCGCTTTTGCTACTTCTTGTTCGTCTTTCTTTAAATTTGCCGCTTTCTCTTTCTTTTTTTTAGAAACAAGACCATGACCACAATTCAAACTATAATCATTATAACATTTTCTCCATTCTTTTTCTAAAAATTCCTTATCTTCATCTACCACTACTCCACCAGCAAGAATAAAATCTCTTTTGGTCTTTCCCATCTTGCGGCCCATGCTAGTATGCATATCTATAGCATAATCATCCATTTGCATATAAACCGCTCTTTTCTTTAAAAATCCCGCAAAATCAATATTCAATTTTTTTGTAAAATCAACCATTTCTTTTAATTTTTTCACATTTTCAATTTCTGGATTAGCATATAGTGCTGTGTCAATACTGGCGGTAAGGAATATAAATCTTTCTTTTCTATTAATTTTATAAAATTCCGTTAATCTATATTCTAAACATTTTTTCAAAACAGCATTTTCTTTTATATTTTTTCTACTAAACAAATATTCCCAAATCATATAAATATTTTCTTTTCTTCTAAACCGGACTTTTTCACCTTTCTTTTTACCATCAAATATTTTAAACATCCAATAAAACAACTTGCTATCTTTTTCTTCAAAACACTTTTTAAACATTTCAAAATAAAATTTATCTTCTTTTTCTTCTACAATTTCATTTTTAAATCTATAATTCCAAAAACCTCTAATATCACTATTTCTTCTAATCATTTTACTATTAACCAGTAAATAACACATCTTGACAAGAAGTTCGCCCTTTTTTCTATCGCTTTCAAATTTTTCAATTAATTTCCGCAAAACAATATATCTAGCACATTCATTAAATATCATTTCTTCATCCATCATAACAATCAATCTATTTAATAAATTACTAATAATCCCTTTACACATTTTTTTCTCAAGTTCAGTGGTAGCTCCCTCTTCAAATCTCCAAATTTCCAGAGCACACCACACCATTTTTTCATATTCTCTCCTTCGCAAATATTTCTGAAGACCACTCTTAAGCAAATCTAATTTATACCCATGAAAAGATACACTAGAGAAGCAGGTCCTATACTTCATTTTTCCCCGATTTTCCATTTTTTTTTTGTTTAAATTACTTTTGGATACTTGTTTTCTTGAAACAATACTACTCATTATATATTAAAATTAAAAAAGTTGAATTATTTAATTCAATTTTTTACATTTTTTACCTATGATTTTTTGTAGTACGATTCATCATTTCTTGAGTTTTTATACGAATACTTCTGCTACTATATTTCCCTCCTCTATTACGACTATTTTTAGCCTTGTCTTTTCCTTTTTTTCTTTTGGAGTAGATGTCGTTTGATTTTGGCATGATATATTAGTTGGATTGATAACTTTAAGTTTGTTTTGTTTAATGTTTGTGATTGTTGGCATAATAAATTTACAAGATATAATATTTAATTCAATTTAACGTAATTAATTACGAGACCTAAAAAGTCCTGGAGGCGCTAAATTTGGTCCAGGCGTAAAATTTAAAAAGTCGGGCAATAGAGGTTGAGCTTGATGCGTGTGTCGGATTAGAGCGGGTGGTCTCAAAACAAGAGTGTCGTTGTCATCATCATCTAACACGGTAGGCATATTTGAACTTGCTCGTTGAAGTCCTGTAAAGGGGGCATCAATTCCTTGAGACATATTTCTTGCCATAGTAGATACAGCTCTATAACACGATTCAATTGCCTGTTCATTTGAATTATGGACGGTTATAGATTTTTCAGGGTTAAATCCATACCAACCACCGATCTCTTCGGCGTCCATATTAGCTGCCATTAGAATAGCACGACCGCCGTTTTTACGGAATGACAGCATCTTTTCACGGGCTTGTTTCCTACCATTAATGCTGGCATTGTCCTCGCCGTCTGTTATGGCGATTAAAACTATCGCAACATCAGGATTTAATTTTCGGACCGACGGTTGTAAAGACGACAAATAATCGTTCTTTTGCTTTTCTAGTTTTTCGACTTCTTCTATAAGAGTATCATTAAAACGCGTACTAGCGCAAGGTCTCAATCCATCGACGATTTCTTGTCGGAGTGGTATATCTTCCGTCAATAAATCGCGGTCTCGCATTATATCGTTGGCGTTATTATCGAATGCTACAAGCGTAACAATCGTTGATTTTTGTGTTTCGGTTGCTTGTTTTTTGGCGTCTTGTAGTAGATGTTCTGCAATATCGTATTGTTTTCCATTGAATGTTTCCATTGAAGCAGACCTATCTGCTATAACAGTTTTAAAAATTTTTACTGGCATATAGCCTTGGCTTCTAGTTCTTGTTAAACTTGTCATATCGCTTTGTGTTAAAACTAATAACAATAGAAAACGTTATTCAATTTATTTCGAACATGAAAGAATATAATTACAAATTTTAAAAGCTAAATCAAACGAAATTCGTTTTCTAGCAATAGTATTGCTTTCTCTATAATTAGTTAAAAATAATGAATTATATTTATCTCTTTGAATTTTAAGATAAGTATTCATTTTTTCAACTAAATTTTTTTGTTGTTCCAATGATAATGTTTTGTTAATTACTAGTGTAGCATAACTACGAGCTGACAATTTGTCTGTATTATCAATGTATATTTCATTATCATTTACAAGTTTAAATCCCAATTGACTATTAATATTATCATCAATACATTTAAGTAAAATATTACTAATATTTTCTTTAGTTTTTCTTGTTGCTCTTTGTATTTTATAATCTTTATTGATGGGTAGATTATAAATTTCACCACCGATTGTATAATTGTTTTCATTAGATAATGTTATAGTCATTTGTTTTTTACTAGGATAAATATAAATTTTACTATAATTATCATTATCTTTTTTTGTAAAGTAAATACTACAAACAGCGTATTTTGTATCGTCAAAAACTTGTTCTTCAAATATATTAATCATTTTTATTGAATATTTTTCTAAGAACTTTTTTCTTAACTCAATATCAGCTTTTCTAATAGATGAAATAAAGTTTAAAGGTATAATAATAATACCACCACCGCAAATAGAATCTATTAGATTAATAATAAAGCATTTATATAAGTCATTTGTATTGTATTTATCATATAATTCTTTATCTTTATTTTTATTTCTTGCTAGATATGGTGGGTTGGTTAATACAAATTTGTTAGTGTAATCTGGAGGATTTTTCAAAGTATCTTTTTTAATAGCATTTTTATACTTTGGATCAATATCATATGTTTCAATAGTATATCTTTTTTTATTTTTTATAAAATTAATTAAATGACCGTTTCCTACAAATGGTTCAATAATATGGTTTACGTTATTAGGTATTTTCATATTAGATAGGATATAACTAAAATTAGTAGTATAAAATTGGCCGAATTTCTTTTTCTTCATTAAATAAAAAGTAGATATATTTTTAACTATTTTTTATTTTAAATTAAGAATAATTCTCCAAGTAGTAGGCTTCATTTTTATAGTTTTATTGGTATCATTAAATTCAAGTAAATTATAATGAGAAATAGCACCAAAATTAGGGTTGTTGCTTCTTAAAATATCATATAATTCTTGAGTATGTCCGTTTGCTGAACTAGTGGCATTATAAAAAATATTAGCTTTCAATTTCACAAAAATTGCAATTGTATCGCCTGATTTAAAAGGAAAATTATATTCAACATTAACATTATCATTACTAAATCTATTAGGTAATTGTCGTTTGATTTGTTGAAACATAGAAACAAGTGGATTATTACCAGATGCATAAGTATTAGTATTTAATCCGCTTGTTATTTCAAGTCCTATTAATCCGGGTATATTAGTATTAACTATATTATCTCTTATACCTGTAGGATTTTTTACTAAATCAGTCACGTCAGGTCTATCAAAAAAGATAGAAGATATATATTGTAAAAGAAGGTTAGACATAGTGGCATCAGTAGTTTTTCTAGAACTATTTAAGAACGTTCTATCATAATGATATAATTTTTGATTTGATATATCTGTTGTCAATTCAGTTTCGAAATTAGTTTTTTCAGCGGAATCATATTTGAAGGTATAGTTTCCATTAGAATCTACTTTATATTTAAAGTATTTACCAAACGTGCTTGCTTTAGTTTGTTCGCAATGCATAATAAAGTTAGAACTGGAATCCATTGTAGAACTGGAATTGGCTTGTGCGTCTTGAACTTGTGAATTAGCATTTAAATAAACAGGTAAATATAAACTAGCATTACCTCTTAAAAGTTTAACTACATTATAATTTGCGGAATGTAAGGTACCATTATTAGTAAAGGAAGTGACTATTAGTTGAGCGTTATCAATAGTATTATCGAATTGTAACATACCGTCGCTTGGAATTGTTAAAGCACCATAATATTCAGCAAGAGTTGCTTGACTAGAAATTACGAGAGCACAATTAGAAGGAACAGTAATATCATCACCAGCAGCTGGTAATTGATTATTAGGCCAAGTAGCAGGGTCGTGAAAATATTTAACAGCATATCCAGCTTCATTATCAACAGTAATAGTTGAATTAACATTCAATTGTAATTCACCATTCAATTCCATGTGTTTTCCAATTAAGTCAATATTAGCATTTACAAATTTTACACAGGTACTATTGGGAATAGTAATTTTACTATAACCTGCTTGTTGTAGCATATTGCTGCCAATTTCTACAATAATATTGTCGGGAAATGTTAAATCACTTCCACCAACAGGAATTTGATTATTAGGCCATATGCTAGTATCATTAAAAGAAAAAACTTGTCTAGAAACACCATCTTCATCAACTATGATAGTAGAATCAGTATTTAATTCTACAATACCAAATAAGTTTAATGTTTTTGCAACTAATTGAAGATTATCGTTTACAAATTTTAAAATAGAATTATTAGAAACAGTGACATTATCATATCCCAAAGCAGAAAGCATATTAGTATCAATTTTTATAGTATTATTAGAAGGAACAGTAATATCATCGCCAGCATAGGGAACACCATTATTGCCCCATGCATTTGCGTCATTAAAAAAGTATTCAGACATTATTAATATATAGTTGTATAAAATTATAAGTATAATGACTTGTTAGTCATAATAGATTTTAAAGTTAATCTTGGAATCTCTTTCATTTTTTGAACCAATGATAAATTTTCTAGTAATATTGCTGCCTTTTCAATCTCATTTGCGATTGTATTTATTTTTAATATTGCTTTTATAAAATCTCCTAAAAATATACCCCAATATCTAAGTTCTTTAAAAACAGCATTACAATCATTTTGATTTTGACATAGACACCATTTATTAACTAATTCGCAAATATCATATTGAATATTATAATGGTCTATATTATTAAAAGCGTTGATTTCAATATCTTTCCAATACCGGAGTGTTCCTGTGATTTTTTTCAACATAAGTTTTGATTCACTTGAAATATCTATACCATTGAAATTATAAATTTTATTTTCGTCCGAAAGTCGTATGCTAGTAAATATACTAAATATAACAACAAAATCTTGTGGTGTTAATTTTTCAACGCTTTTTTCTTGTCTAATAATAAAATCAGCCATTGCTAAACAAGGTATTTCTTGAAGACAAATTGCGATTTTACCTTTCCTAGTGAGTTCAGCACTTCCTTTTTCAACAAAACCGTCATCATTTAATTTTAAATGCATTTCAGAAATGCGGACAATTTCATTGTCTAATATTTTACCACACATACCATAACTACACATAACGTGTTTTTGAATATCGTTTTTGTTATACATTTGTCTTAAGACATAACTATAATTTATTTCAAGTTTTGATTGTTGCGATACATAACCACCATTGACTATATGACCGTATTTTATTGGCGTTAAATGCTCGTTTCCAAATCTAAATAGATTTACAAGATGATAATTTTTACCTTTTTTATCAAGTCCTCTCCTACCAGCTCTTCCGGCAGCTTGTGTATATTCGGAACTAGTTAGATTTCTAAAACCTTTATCCGAATACTTTTGAAATGCTGTAAATACACAAGTTTTTACTGGCATATTAAGACCTACCGCGAAAGTTTCAGTTGATATCAGTAATGGGATTTTTTTATCAGCAAATAAAATTTCAATCATTTCTTTATAAACTTGTAATACACCAGAATGATGAACGGCTACACCTTTTTCAAGACGCTTTATAATTTTAAAGAATTCAATCGTATTGGTATATTCTTGCCAATTCAATAGTTTTTTTTGTAAAATAGAAGTTGCTTCTTTTTTAATTGTATGGACGGCGTTAGAACCTTCTGGAAATAGAGATTGTTTTATAGAATCGGCAAGTTTATAGCAACCAGCTCTAGAGTAAACATATATAATTGCTGGCAATTCTCCTTTGTTTTTTAGATATTTTGCTACTTCGTTAATAACATATTCTTTTTTCATATAGATATTGTATTTGTTTAGAATTTTTTTAAACTTCGCAATTTTATGAATGTTTTCTTCGTGATATTCTTGTTGCATTTTAATAGGCAATGTTTGTTTTTCTAGTATGTCATCAATGAATTCTTTTTCTTGTGGTGAAAACCGTTTAATATTTGAATGATTGTTTAAGAATAATAAACCATAATGTTCTAATGGAACAATGCGTTTATAATTAGGGCACAAAGCAGTTTTTCTTTCTGTTACATTTGAAAGCCAATTACAGAGAGTTTCAGGATTAGATAATGTTGCTGATAAACCAATAACAGGAATATTATTTGGTAATTTAACAATAGAATCGTTCCAAGCGTCGCCTCTATCTGTAAAAAGATAATGTAATTCATCAAATATGACAGTACCGCATTCCTTTTCATAATTCATTTTGAAATCCAAAAGTTCTACATTTTCATTTCTGTGAAGGAGTTGATTTTGAAGACATTCGGTTGTCATAATAAGAACATCTGCTTCAGGATTATCTTTATTGTCGCCAGTTATTAATCCAAATGATATACTTGGAAATTTATTTTTCCAAGAATTACATTTCTCATTTGATAATGCTTTTATAGGCGAACAGTAAATAACTCTTTTACCCTGTTTTACGTAGTGTAAAATAGCGGCTTCAGCAGCAACTGTTTTACCAGAGCCAGTATATGCTGTAAGAACAGTATTATGTCCTTCAATCATTTTGTATATAGCCCATTTTTGAAAGTTAGATAGTTCAAAAGGAAATTCTGTGAAAAGTTCACAGTTTAATTCTTGGGGAAATTCCCCGTCGCACGTTTCGAACATAGCTTGTGTTAATTCCATCTCTGTATAATTGAATTAAAAAAGTTATTTTTAAATCAATTAATTTTTTAAACCGTATTATGTTATGTCGTTACCCCGTATGCACGAATTGCGCTGCATACGCTTCATCTATACAATCAAACGTATGTGTTTTCTTGTTAGGAGTTTTTTCAGACCAAGCCCAAGTATCTAAGAATTCTTCTCCATCTTTCAACTCATAATCGGGTTTTCTCCAAACAAATTCAATGTCGTCTCCTAATTGTCTCCTAAATGTTCTTTTCATTCTACGAAATATTTTTGGTTTGCCATTATCAATTCCTTCTTCTTCTTCTTTCTTCTTTTTTTCTTCCTCCATTAGAATACACAAATATTTATAAGCTTGTTCTATGGAAGAGAATAACATTTCTTTCTCTTCGCGGTCTTTTCTCTGCACGGCCCAAATATCTATTGCGAGTTCATCTTTTCTTATGTCATTAAACAACCTCCAATATTGATGATCTGTTGTGGAATTAAATAAGGCCTTTTTGTTTACCACTCTACGATAGATGCTTCGTCCTGTGCTAAGGATAACTTTATTCAATTTTTCTTGGTTAATCATATTTTGTTGATGTTTCGTTTTCGGTTCGTTTGTTAATTGATTTTATAAAGTCAAAATATAAAATCAATTTTTCAATAGTAAATACATTATAAAATTATAATTACATTTCAATGAGTCTATTTTATCTATCCATTTTAACATGAAAGAAAAAAGTTATTAAATCAATTAATAATATCCTGGTGTGAATTCGTTACGGTGTCTATTCCATTTAAGAACTGTGTCCCAAAAATATTTATTAGTAGGTTTGCTCCAACCATAATATAAAATCATATCTCTATCATGCCAATAACGATCATTTGGTGGTCTATGTGATGTTATTTCTATGGCGTGTAATTTTAAAACCATATATTCCATTGGTCCTGCAATACCGTATTTCCATATTCTTATTGTATTGTTTTTTTCACTGAAATTATGCCAAGTTGGACTATCTGCTATTCCGGGACTGAAACCAGCCAATACTTTTTTATAATAACAAGGTCGGTGTTTGTCTAACATTTCTTCTTGACATCTTTTTAAATTATCGCGAAAATTGGGAGCGAAATTTAATATATATTCTATAATTACTTTGGGTAGAAGGGTAAAACGCCCTATTTCTTTTAGATTTATCATATGATAATATAATTAATAATTATAGTTTTAAATCAATTATTCTCATAAAAACATCCTATATGATAGACAATAGAAGGACGTCCGTCTTTTAAACTTTTTTTGAACTTATTTGTTCTTCTTCTTTGTTTCGCCGAAGGTTTTAACCAAGAAATACTATAAGACCGCTGGTTAAAATATTCTATTTCCGATATAATTCGTTCCATTCTTGGCAAATTTATTCTTTTTCTTCTATTATAATGGAGTATATTATATCCTCTTCTGTCGCAAGTAAAAGATATAATATATTCAACTATTTCCTCTGGTAATCCCTCTCTCATTATTTTAATAAACATTTTAATACAATTAATAAGTATAATTTTAAATCAATTATTAGCATTTTCTAGACAATCTCATATGTTTTAATCGTTTTAATGCTTTTTCTGAACGATGTAGATCATAAAAGTGCATAGCTAAAAATAAAAAATATAACGGGAAAGCAGAAATAATTTTAAAGATAGGTCTTTTATATCCATATTTTTTCTCATAAAAATCACAAATTTTCCATGTAGCACTCGTTGCTCCAATCATTACAATTGTAGGAATAAAAGCTTTAAATAACTCAATATATGCTGTATAAGACATTAAAAAATAATATAAAAATATATTTATATTATTTTTTAATATGTTAAGACAATTCTGTAAAAGAACTTTTTCTTGTTATAATGTAAATATGGATATACCAATTAATTGGGATGTAATTGATAAAAATGTAAAAGAGTTTAGTTTTGAAGGGGAAACTAAAGTAGCTAAGGTAGTTAGTGTATATGATGGTGATACAGTAAAAGTAGTATTTCCTGTATTAAGAAAATTATTTAAATTTAATTGTAGAATTTCTGGAGTAGATACACCAGAAATAAGAACCAGAAATAAAGAAGAAAAAAAATATGGTTTAATGGTTAGAGATAAATTACGAGAAAAAATATTAAATAAGGTAGTAACGATAAAGTGTGGAGATTTTGATAAATATGGAAGATTATTGATAGATATAAAAGAAAGAGGTGCTTTGACAGAAGAGACAGTAAGTGAATGGTTGGTAAAAAATAATTATGCGTTTGAATATGATGGTGGCACAAAACAAGATTGGAGCGTTTATTTGACTACAATATCAGCAGCATTAGAATTTAAGAAGGCAGGAAGCCAATAAAGAATAACATTTAGTAATGTAAAATATTACTATATATTATATGACAAGTGTAGAAATGGAAACTTTATCAAAACTATCAGACGAACAAAAAAATATAAAAATATTGAATGAAAGTATAGATAAAATAAATGAAACATTAACAGACGGTCAGAAAGCATATGAATTCATGCAAAAACAAACATCAAAAGCGGAAGGAACTGTTAATAAAAAATCACATGAGGAGGATTTAAAAAAATTTAAAGACAGAATAGATGATTTAGAAAGGGTAAAGAAGGAAATAAAAAGTGAAATACTTAAATTCGAAAAGAAAATAGCAGCAAAATTAAAAAAAGGCGGAAGAAGAACGCGTAAGAAAAGAGGTAAAGGTAGAAAATCACGCAAGAAAAAGCGTAAATCAAAAAGAAATAAAAGAAGAACAAGAAGAGCGGGGACATTAAAACAAAGTGAAATACCGGGTGAAAGAGGTTTAACAGATCGTGAAAAAAAATTAAGACTAACAAGAAGTACATTAAAACAAAGTAAAATACCAGGTGAAAGAGGTTTAACAGGTCGTGAAAAAGAATTACGGAGAAAAAGAAGAAGAATAAGACTTGAGAAAGTTGCTAAAAATATAGGCGCAAAATTATTTGGCGTTCACGACCAGTTTAGTAATTTATCAATACAACGTCAGAGATCATTATCTCCGCCAGGTTTTGATGTGTTTATGAAAAATCATAATTCACCACCAACAACACCACTATCAGGGGGAAAGAAAACAAGAAAAAAACGTCGTAGGAAACGACGGCGTTAATTAAACAAAGTGTGGATTCATTAAACGTTGAATACTAAAATATGTAACAGGTTCTTTTTTATTATTTAATAGTTGTTTTAGTTGATTGTCGGGTAAGATTTCGCGTTTATTTTCAGGATTTTGAAGGTTCTTTTCTTGAATATATTTGATAATATATTTAGTTACTTCAGTTCTAGCTGCTTCATATCCATTTGGTTTATTCATAAATTTACATAATTCAGATGAAATTTTACCAGGTACAGCAAAACCAGATGGTTTTCTATTGCCTTTTAGTTTGTTTTTATTGGCTTCTTTTTCAAGAGCTCTCATTCGTTTGTTACAGTTTTTCTCTAACAATTTTACCTGTTTAATTAAACAGGTAATTTGAGTCTTAAATCCACTCAATTCGTTAAGAACATCATTGAACTGTTGTTCTTTCTTCGCAGCTTTAGAACTTTGTTGGTCCATATGTACCTACAACCTTGAAATATCTTTAAATTAATTTTTATATAATAAATATTAATTTAATTATTTAATTATTTACTTCTGATTTATTGACTTTCAGAAGTGCTTGAGTTAGATGCCATTTGCCAAGATTTGCCTCCACTTTCGCCATCTCTTGGACCACCACCTCTGGGACGTGCTTTGCGTCTACCACCACTACCACCACTACCACCACTACCACCACGATTATTGTCCCAATTGCCTTCTCGTTTGTTTTGGGAACTTTCCTTACGCATAGTAGCACGTGTTTCGCACATCAACATACCACTCTTGACACCTGATACACTACCTGCTTGGTATGGGTGATCGTTATTATCACTCTTTCGTAGTTCAAATTCAACATATTCACCTTGAACAAGATATTTATATTGCTCATTTTCAACCTTAATACCTGAATGATGAGCGAATACGTCCTCATTTGCTTGAGGACCTTCAAGAACGGTTACAAAACCAAACCCGGCGCGGTTGTTAAACCACTTTACGCGACCAAGATAGCGAGTGCCATCGAAAACTGGAGTTACTGACTTACTGTCTGTCATTATATAATTCATAGATGAATTCTTTTTAAATAGATTTTAATATTATTATATATCTACATTATTGTAAAAAAGTTTTTTAATTATTTATTCAAAGGTCATAACAATATCATTAGTATTGGCGTTATGAAAGGTGTTTGTCCTACACCCATTTTGAGGATTATTTGCACTATTATTTGGCGCTTGTTCTTGTTGTCTTGATTGTTGTTCATTAATATAATTGTTTATTTCTTCTTGTGACATTTCCTGTATTATTATTTGTGGTTCAGGGTCTGTATATGCGAAACGTTTATACCACATACCAATTTCACAACCTGCTAATTGCAAAAAGATGTCTTTTTGATGACATTTTCCCATAACATCTTCTTCGTTATCGGCGCAAAAATTCCAAGTAAATTCTTCATCTCCACGGTAAAATTTAACTATTATTTGATTCTGTATTTCGCTGTCTTGTGGTATGAATTTCATATTACAGTTTTCTTGATTAATTGTGATTACTTGAAAAGGTGGCATCTTGTTTTATTAATATAATTAGTTTTATTTATATTAATTCAATTTATAAAATACAGTGTTTTTCTCTCCCCAACTCGATGAAATATAAAAAATTATTATTTTAATAAAATCCATGACCCAACAGAAATTCCTGTAATTAACACTATTACCAAAATAATTTTTACATAACTTTTTACATAACTTTTTTCTTTAGTAAGAACAGGAACTAATTCAGGAATTATAGTAAACTCATTATAATCGTCGCTATTACTTCTTTTTCCAAATAAATTCATATAATTTAAAGACACCACTTATATTTAAATGATAAATGATTTAAAAATAATAAATTACTTAATTTAATATGGTTAGTTATTTAATCAGAAATAATATTTCGTTATTGGTTTGTGATATGGCAGGAACAGTTATAAATGAACGGGGTCAAATATACAAATCTTTATTTAATACTTTAAAAGATTTAGGTTATAATCCCAATATCAACGAGATTAAGAATTGGGGAGGAAAACACAAAAGACAAGTATTAACACAAGAGATATATAAAACAGTAGCTAGAGGAGAATATATACCGGTTGATTTAATGTATAAAGTAGATGAAGCAGAAGAAAAGCTAATAGAAGATTTAAGAGATAATTACTTTAATAAGTCTGGCATTTCTTTAGTAGACGATAGTTTATTTAATTTTTTTGATTGTGCTAGAATAAATGGTATAAAAATAGCATTAAATACGGGATATCCAAAAGATTTTCAAAAAGAAATAATAAATCATTTTAATTTAGATTTACATGTAGATGATTTTATATCAAGTGAAGAGGTAAAATATGGTAGACCATATCCATATATGATACATGAATTAATGAATAGATTTGATATACAAAATCCAAGACATATAGCAAAGGCAGGTGATACTAAAAATGATATGAAAGAGGGAGTAAATGCTTGTTGTGGAATTAATATAGGAGTATTGAGTGGATTTGAAAATAAGAATGCTTTATTTGAATCAGGTGCGGACGTAGTTGTTAATAAAATAACAGATTTAAATCAAGAAGATTACTTGCCAGTTTTTTTATTGTAGTAATATATAATGGAAGAATTATTAGAAGGTCTAGATATGGCTGAATTACAAAAAGGAGTAATGAGTGACCCTAATATACGACAGACCGTACAAGAAGTATTAAAGAACCCTGAAGCGTTAAATGAGTTTAAAAATTTTTTTAAAGGAGGAAGTAAATGGAGAAATAAACATAAAAGAAACCGAAAAAAAAGAGGAAGTGGTGGAACACATAGTAAAGCGGGATCACCAACTCCTTTTCATAAACATATGGGTAAGAGTTTGAAAACATTTCCATTTGCTTCGTCGTCGACAACGACAGAAAAAGGTGAAAAAACCATGGAAAGGAGGGGTGGTATAGCGCATGAATTAGG
>Ga0206131_10005372_pt1 | contig 13572 bp, 24 predicted proteins | sample Helgoland_Spring_FD_148636 | JGI IMG/M metagenome (GOLD analysis project Ga0206131, IMG submission 148636) | Pelagic subsurface seawater microbial communities from Kabeltonne, Helgoland, North Sea - Helgoland_Spring_Bloom_20160517_1 | ecosystem: Environmental > Aquatic > Marine > Epipelagic ...
TATGTTGTTGATATTAACCAACCAGCAACACCCAACAAAAGAACACCAGCTAGAGATACAATTTTATTACTTAACTCTTTATTCATTTTTATTTTTTTTTATTTTTTGTATAGTGTAAATTATTGTAGCTAGCAATAATATAATTCTTAGAGTTACCTCTATATTAGTCAATGAAATGCCTAAAGCAAAAAAATTCATTATATATAATTTCATGTCTGTATATTCCATTTTAAGTCAATTGTTCTATTTTATTTGATAACTCTAATATAGCTCTAAAATAAGTGTGATCTGATGTGTCATCTTCAAGATATGTAATACCAACATTTTGGCTAGTATAACAATTAAAATTATATGAACTAAGATCAAAACCGCTTTGATTTTTAGAAACTAATATGCTAGTTATTTGATTCATTATTTCGTTTGCTGTTAATTCACCACCACTATCACTATCAAATCTTGTAACAACTTCAATTCTTGTAATGCATTCAACATTATATTTTGTTTGATTATCATCAACAGCATTTGTTGACAAACTGTAAACCCTTATAAAAGGATAACTTACTTGTGATGGCACTCTGTTATAAATAAGAACATTAACTCCATTAGATGTAATATTGCCATTCAAAGCTGCAATAATTTTTAATCTTATATATCTTATTGGATCTTTCATTACAATACTCTTTTTAAATCATTTTCAATTCTAGTTAATAATTTTTTCAATCCTTTTCTAACTGCTGGAAAAAAATAGGGTTGAGGTTGTATATTAACTTTTCTTTTGCCTTTTCCTTTATATAATCTTTTTATTTCTGATGCTGGTATTCCAAGTTTAGTTGCTTCGGAAACATTAACAAATCTGCCAGTTCCAAACTCTTGATAAGCAGCATAGTTGGTTTTAGCATATATAATAGCTTTAGTGCCTTTTGCCTCACTACCAATATTTTGTTTTAAAGTACCACCCATAAATTCAGCGGCTGGTGCTTCAATTGCAGCTTCATTTGCTATACTCATTGCAACATGAGCAATATTTCTTGCTAAATCTTCTTTAGACACTTTTTTTAGCTGCTCAATTTTACTTGCTAACAACTTCATGTCTTGTTGGTTTATCTTTACATCTATTGCTGCCATTATACAATTTTAGTACCAATTATTTTAGTAAAATATTTTAACTCGCTTTGAAACAGATCATTAATTCTATATGTGTTACTGTTGCCCTCAACTTGGAAAAGCCAATCTTGACCGCATCCAGAAATAACAGCATCAATAGTATCAGCTCTGCATATTAATTCAACCTCTGTTTTAGTGCTTCTTTGTCCATTTTCACTCTCTCTAACACCACTAATTTGTTTTACATCACCCCAAATAGTGCTGTAATTGCTTATCGTGTTTGTATAACCACCATAACCATCAGATGTTTTATCAATTCTTTTAATTATAACTCTGCTATTTAGTTTACCAGGATTCATTACAAAAACATTGCTTTATATGAGTTTAAAATATCTCTTGTATCTGTTGGTATTTCTGATGTTATTGTTCCAGTAACAAAATCTGTTCGGCTCTCATAATAAGTTGCAGCTAATTGCAATATAGCTTGTTGTAATAAAGAATCATTTAAACCACTAGTAATATAAACAACAGTTATTTTTTTTGCATAACCATTGTCTAATTCAATTGTTTCTTTGTCTAATCCTATATTTGTATGTGTAACTGCAACACCATCAGCATGAATACTTGTAATTGAAGATACTGGACCAAATGGAATACTAAATATTCCCTCTGTTTCATCTAAATAATAAGATCTGTTTTTAGCAACAATATCCCTTGAAATGTAGTTTTCACACCATGTTCTGGCTTGTGAAATCATTCTGGCAATTATAGCATCATCTGCTGTTGTATCTATTTTTGCAAATAGTTTTAAATCAGCAGTATTGACAATTTCAGAACCAGTTGTTGAGTTAATTTTAATTTGCCTCATCTTTTGTTTCTTTAGAATCTAGTTTTAATTCCTTAGTTTCTTTTTTTGGTTTTGCTTCTTTATTGCTAATGGCTTTACACCATTTTTTAGCAATCCAGCTTTCTGCTTTATGGTCATCAATTTGCATTGTATCACCCTCGGCATACTTTTTACCATCCTTAAAAATTTCAACAAGTAATTTAATTTTCATAATAATAATTTTAAACAAAGATAAAAAAAAAGTGCCACTAGGTTTTAAACAGCAGCACTCTTAGTTTATTTATGAAATCAATGCAAAGTTATTAAAATTTTCTTTATACTTTCCATTAATATTTAACTTCAAACTAGTTTGACCTAAATTTGGAATTATAAAAAACCCATCATTTCTCTCATCCCATAGTGCAAAATAATCAACATATTTTTTCTCATAAGATGGCAATCCAGTTCGCCTTAATGTAATTTGTATGCTGTTTTTTCTAACTGTTCTGTCTTTTCCTAAATATTTGATTTGTATTTTAAACAGTTTGCCATTCTTTTCAAGTATGCAATCATAATAGCTAGCACTTAGTAATGGCATTGAAACATTATAACCTAAAGCAATGACTGTTGATGCAAAATGATATTCCGCAAAACAACCTTTCTGGTTATGGTTCATGCACATAATATAAAAAAAAACCAGCTGAGTAAACAACTGGCTTTTTAACAATCACAGATTTAAACAAACAAAACAAAATTATATAATTACAATGGCTGTGATTGTACTATTTTAATGACTTCGTTTATATGATATAATATTCTTACTTTTTTAGTTACTGGTAATTTCTCAAATGTTTCCTTATCAACTGAGCTGCCCACAATAGTATCAAGGTCCATTACAACAATTTTCTTACTACTCATCATCTAATTTGTTGTTTAAAACTGAAATACCCAAAACACCTAGTATAACAGCTGTTAATAAATCATCTGATAGTATCATAACCCTAAATGCTAAAAACAGCAGTAAACCGCCTAAAAAGTGCTTTATATAGTGTTTATTCATTTCTTAAAAGAATTTAGTTGCACTTTTGCCATAACACCAAATAAATCATTTAGCTTTTGTGTACGTTCAAATGATCTTTGCCTTTTAGCTTTTTTTAAGTTATGCTGAAACTTGTTTTTATTGTAGCTCATAATTTTTATTTTAATGTGAGGGGTGTGGGTTGGCTCTCTTGCTCCGTTGCAGTGGTCAAAAGTTACGCACCTTATAGCTATCCACCTTGATTGTTTTGTACACCCCTCTGTTAAATTATTTTCTTTTTAAATATTCTAATATTGTTACTTCTCTTACAGTTACATCTTCTCCTTTTTTTTCTATTTCTGTAATTTTTAGTTTTATTTCATCTGGTGTAAGATGACTAAATTTTCTATCCCAATAAGCATCTGGATTTAAAGTTTCGTAATGATGTGAGTTAAAATACATAATTATATATCTAACATTAAGATTAACATTATTGAATAAACAACTACATGAATAGCTATAAGCCATTTCCAGTTGTTAGCATCTTGTTTTAAGAATTTTTTATACATCTTCTTTAGTAGGTTTAATTAGTGATTTAGATAACTCAAACAACATTAATTGTCTATATGTTTTTGGCATCTTTAATGCTTGATTTTTAAGTTTATTGTAATAAATTATTTTCATAAATATATAGGGGGTTTTTACACCCCCCATTGTTATTAAACACCTAGTTTAGTAAAAGGATCGTTAGCAATTGCCTTTGTTAATCTTTTTGATTCTTGATCTAATGCTTCATCGAAAGTAATTTTAATACCTTGTTCAGCCATTTGTTTAACTTTTCTTTCAGCTAAATATTTTAACATTCTTGGATTCATAATAATAATTTTTATTGTTTGTTTACACAAATATAAAAGAATTTTTTTAAATACAAAATATTTTTTCAATATAATTATAAGTTATTTCAATTTACTCCATAAAAAAAGGGGTAATAAATACCCCTTTAATTAATATAATAGTTATTATTATGGTGTTTCTAGTGCTGCTTTTGCAGTGCTAAATGTTCCATCAATAATACCATTTGGTAAGTATGTTGCAAGAGCCACACGTTCCATTACTCGGACAGTTACAAAACCTTCCCTGACATTAGTTCCATCTTCTGTAAAGAACTCAACAGATACGTTATCTCTAACCCATAATTGAGCTGCTTGTCCAAAGTTACCAACTAGGAATGTCCCAGCATTTACTTCGTTATTTACAGCGATTGGCACACCTAAGAAATTAGGTTGTAACCCTTGATACACTTGATCTTTAAGATAGTTGTTTGTGCTATCTTTTAATAATAGGATCTTGTGAAAATCAGTTGGGTTTAGTAAGATATAATCAGCTTTGTAGTTAGCAATTTGTAATTGGTTAATTGCTGCAACTAATACATCAAATTCATTTGCTGATTCAACTGATTGGTAAAATTTACCATTAGCTGAAACATCAAAGTTAGTTCCTGAGTTATAAAAACCATCTAAATTTGGAGCTGTACCATTACCACCTAAAATTTGGTCATCTTCAACTTCCATTAATTTTGCTGGTACTCTTGCTGATAAATAGCTAGAAATTTGTGGTGTATCTGCTAACATCTCATCAGAGATTCTTAGATACGTTCCAATTTTTCTAACATTAGCATCAACAGCAGTCATATCAAAATCAGTTTGTCCTAATGTAGAACCTTCTGCCGCAGCAGCAGCTCCATTAGAATAACCACTTTCTTTTACATATTTAACAACATCACTATTAGTTGAACCAATTGGGATTAATTGTCTTATGTTTTGCGGAGTTGTAGGATCAAATTTATATCCTGGTATTCTTTGTGGTGGAATTACATCACCAGTGAAATCCGCTGCAACTGTCATATCAGCTTTAATATCAAATTGTGTTGATCTTGATGATCCATTTCTCATTGAATCTAAAGCACCCTCTTTAATAGCTTTTATTAAGTTACCGCTAAATGATTTGTCCTCTCTTTGAGTAGCATCAAATCTTTTTTTGTTAGATACTTCAATAGCATCCATTCTCTCAGTAAATTTTTGTGTTAGGTTTTTGATCTCTCCTTTTAGAGCTTCATCTGCCTTACCAGTTGCTGAATCAACTGCTTGTCCATGAGCTTTTTCCAATTTAGCATCAATGATGTTGCCTAATTGGTCAAGCTGATTTTTTACATTTTCATCCATTTTAGTAGAATTTTTTTAAAGTTTATTAATTAAATATTTGTAAATATCAACCTCTTGACTTTTTTCAACTGGCTCAGTAGTTTCCTCAACTGGCTGAGTAGCATTAATGAAATATGTTTTGAGTTTAAGTATTTCTGATTCTAGGGCATATCCCATTTCATCTGAGATTTTGCCTTTTCTAAGTAATTTACAAATGTTGTCATATCTTTTGTAAATCTGATCAATATTAGATATACCTTTAACATCTAATATCTTAGCTTGATCATTTGCTGCCATTGTAACAGCACTAATTTCATATAATTTTACCTCTCTTATTTCTCTATAATCACCCATCATATCTTTAACGATTGGCATAATACCAACTGAGTTTTCAGTTATTACACCAGCTTTCATTAGCTCTATAACATCAGTTCCTAATTGAGTTTTTGGCACACTAGCAGTAAATACTAAACCTTTTTGATCTTCATAAAGCTCATCCATTTTACCTAGGGGTTGCATCATATCATGTTGATACAAATACTTTACTCTGCTGCCATTCTCTTGTATTGTCTTTTGATAAGCACCTCTTCGGATTATATCCTGATCGCTGTCTTTATTGTCAAAATAGGATCCATATCCTTTAACAATGTTATTTTTTTCATCAAAGTCAATAATTTGCTCACCAATTGGAGCTGATTTATATATAAATTCCATAATTATATTTTTTACAAAATTACTAAAAATTAAATATATCTATAATTCCCACCATCAGCAGCATTTTTATCTATTTGCTGCCAGATAATTTTTTTGCCATTACTTTCTTTTAAAACTCTTATTGCTTCTTGAACACTAAAAAGATTTAATAAAAATAATGGCGGTACATCATTATGTTCTTTTATGTATTTTTCAATTAATTCATCAAATTCATTCATGGTTTACTTAATTTATATTCTTTTATTAATTTATTTAACATATCAATTCCCTCTTTATGTAATCCTGGAAAAAGTTTTTTAAATACTGGATTGCCATGATATTTATTTTCCATAATGTGTGCAAACATTTCAAATTTTTGCCATTGTTGGTTTGCATAATAACTGGTTGCATGACCATATCCAACCTGGTTTTTAGTAACAGCTCCTATATAATCAACTACTGAAATCCAGTATTCATCAAATTCAGCATCTGATAATTTTGGAAACTTGCTTCTTAATTTGTTTTTATAACCTCTTGATAAATGATAATCAGCAAAACTTCTTGATTTACCAGAATAAAATTTCTTTATAAATAATTTTTGAAATTCTGTTCTTTTTTTACCTCTTAAATCAGCACCAAAAAAAGATCTGTGCTTATAAAACAGCTCTTGGATTAAAGGATGTGTTTTAGATTGCTCAAATACATATCTGCCATCAACAATTCTGTTTCTTGGTAACGTAAGCCAACCTCTTTGTTCGTGTATTGCATGACCTACCTCATGAGATAATACACTACCTCTAGTTTTTTTACCATATTTGTCAATATTAATTTGTATTGTTGTTCCTTGTTGAAATGATCCAGCATCACCTCTAACAATTTTAACATTGAGTTTTGTATCTAACAGTTCTAAATAATCATCGTCTATTTTAGCACCACCAACGACTTGTTTCCAATTATCAGGTGTCATTTTTTCTTTTTGTGTAATTTCAGAAACATCATCAATTACATTTCTAGCTGCTATTGTTTCTATAACCTCAGAAACAGTTCTACCTAGGTTGCCCAAACTAAAATCCTCTATTCTACTTTGACCTAAGCCAACACCTATCTCATCTAATTCAGTAACTGGTATTGCATTTTCATCTGGTATTGGTATAATTCGACATCTGCAATTAATAACATTTCTAGCGGATCCCTCTCCAGGTCGCTTCATTGATTCATTACCAACCACAAAATCCTGATCCATTCTAACAGTTTGACCATTTGCAGCTCTGTGCCAGATTCTCTCTTTTCCATCCATTACAGCTAACCACCTTTTAGATAAATCATTTTCTGAGAATAATGTTTTAGCACTTTTTTCAACAGCAAAATTAGCAGCTCTAGTGCTTTCTGTTCTAACTAATCTATTAGCTTGATATTTACTGTATCTGTTAAACTTTTGCTTTAGTATTCTTGCTTTAGCTTCGTTACCTAACTGCATAAACTCTGGATCCCTCATGAGCTGCTGTGTTAGCTTAATTAGTGTTTTTTTTGCAGTACCACCGACAAGAGTTACATTAGTTGCAGCCACTTGACCACCATAATTAGAAAAAGATTTTTCCCATTCTGATTCATAAGGACCAAAATCATTTTTAGTTTGATATTTCTTAAATATTCTAAAATACCATTGAGCAATATGATTGCCAATAGATATATACATTTTTTGATATTCTGCTTGTAAATCTCTATTGGTAAATAGCGATTCGTATCTAGTAGTGTTATATTCTAAGAAATTACTAATACCTTGATTATAATTCTTTTGATAAAACTTAGTTAGATCTCTTATGTTTCTTTTTTCAATTTTTACTACTTCTCTATCAAATGCTGCAAGAAACTTATTATCTAATTCATTTTTTGTTTGAATCTGATTATTCATTTCTTATAGTTTCCATTTTTTTTATTGCCCAGTTTACACCACTAGTACCACCCCATAAGTTCCAAGCTACATAGCCATTATCTCTCCATGGTGTATCTTTAAATTTTGGATCAATTGATGAATTTTTTTTATGTCTATTGAATGCAGCCATTCTGCCAACTGTTTCAGCACTTAAACTCTCTCTTGCTGATAAACTAGCGGCTCTTTGCCAACCAACAGCAGTACCACCTTTTACCTCATCTCTGCCATGTTTCTCTCTCCATTCGATCATTCTTTTAGCATTATTAGTAGCACTTTGTGGATAGTCATTATAAGATGCCTTTAATTCTTTTTGATTTTCAACAGCAATTAGATATTCATCATGTGATTCAAAGGGCATGAAAACCTCTTGATCATCATAAGTATGTTGATGGCTGCCATTACCGCCTAATTCATTGGCTCTTGCCTCTGCTTCTTGAACAGTTGTAAAAACATCTGTCATTCCAGAAACTAAATCTTTAGTGTTTAATTTACTTATTGAATTTTTTTTTTTATCATCAACCTCTAATGCTGGCTGAGGATCTGGCAATTCAATGTCATCACCAGATGCTGGTACTAAATTGGCTGGTATATAATAATCATCTAAAATTGGATTATCCTCATCATGATCATAACTCATTGCGGCTCTTTTTTCATTTGGAGTTAACCACCATGCCTTACTCATCTGGTCAACAATCTTATCTGTTTCCTCTTGTAATTCTGGTATTACACTAAAATCAAATTCAATACAAATATTATCACCATACATAGGTGCTAACCATCTATTAAGCTCATCCTGGATCTTTAACAATTCTGGAATAACACAGTTTTGATATAATGCTTTTTTAGCTTCTTTAACATTGTTATATGTGCTGGATTCAGTATTGTTTAATAATACAACTGGCACATTATAGATGTTACATAAATCCTTAATAGATGCATTGTACTGCTCTATTAAACTCATATCTGATGCATTTAAACCAAAGTTAACCCAAGATAATTTTTTTGGAGTTATAATAATATCACCAGCTTGTTTACTGCCTTGATGATCTTTTCTAAATTTATCTTTTAATTGTTGAGCTTGTACCTCATTTAAATCACCCTCATCACTCATTAAAATACCTCTTGCTGTTTGGTTTTGTAAAAACTTAACACCGCTTTCTGTTGCTTCATTGTTAGTAGTCATAGATCTTAAACCAGCTTTAAGAGGTGATTGTCCATATAAATGTGATCCAGTACCATCATAGTAAGGGTTAAAATCTTTTATATGGCACATTTGCTCAGCTGGGATGTGATAAGTACCATTGTATTCAATAGTATATGATTCTACTGGCTTCATTATACCCCCAGAATTTATTTCCATAATCTGAGATGGCATAATGTAAAGCTCAGTATATTTATTTATGTTTTCACCAGTTTCTGGACCAATACCATAAATGTATCTGTTACCAGTTAACTTACCAAATGCAATCATTTCTGTGATCCATGATGCATAAGATTGAGCTGGGTTAGGTCGTTCTAATAGTTTATGTAATTCAGTATGTTCTAATTCAACTAATGCGTGTTTTTTAAGCATCTGTGCTTTAATCATAACATTTGGATCTGCTATTCCAGCAGCCATTGATTTATACCTCTTATAGCTATTATCATTTACTTTCTCATAAATGTGAAATGGTATTGTAGATGCTGCCTTTGTTATAAGGTTTATAATAGAATAAATTGTTGCATTTTTCCTATAACCATCATTAATATATGTTTCATCATTTTCAGTGTTCCAAACAATGGTATTACCCAGCCAATTATATATAGCTCTGTTGTATTGTTCGCTTGTGTTTTGGGATTTTGTGGTTATTAGGGATTTGAACCTATCGAAAAATGTTGCCATTAATATAAAATTTTATGTAAAAATACAAAATAATAAATTCTTTTATTATACAACAAAAAAATCATTACGATTCCGCCATCTTGAATATGTTGCATATCTAATGGCATCTAACAAGTGATCTGCTTGGTTTGCTTTTGGTTTGTTAATTATTGTGCCATCCTTTAGCTCATCATAAATATAGCTCTGCTGCTCTTTAATGATGTTTAATGATTCCTCACTTACAAACACATCAAACTCTTTTAATAAGCTAATAGATGCATTTATACTGCCTTGTCCTTTTGTAGCACCTTTTGCCCAAATTGACATCTGGCGGAGTTCCTCAATAGATTTTGGCTCAGCGGAATCACAAAAAATTAACATATTATCTAACTTTTGTTTCTTTATAAATTGTGCAATATCTCTGTTAGTCATGCCTTTTTCATATATAAGCTCATGAACATACAAATTATCATTGTGCTTACTAACCCTTACAATAGCCAAGGGATCCTGAGAAAAGCCAAAATCACACCCTAAAACCTCATCATCTAATTCTGGAAAATCTGCATAAGGTATATATTTCCAATTCTTAAATATTTGCTTTTCACTAAATACAGCTCTTTGTCCCTCACCATACACTCTCCAGTAATCTGGATCTCGTTCTTTAATCCTCTCAATCTCATTAATTAACTCTTTGGGTAAAAATTTATTGTCTTTGTAAGTGCTTATAAATAAATTAGCATCATCTCTCTCAGCTAAGTCATAAAGATAATGTACTGGATCAGATGGGTTAAAATCAATGTATATCCTTTGCCTAGTTCTCATTACTAATTGTTGGTAATCTTCAAAAAACAATTCATTGCCCTCACAAATCCACAATATATCCCTAGATGAACCTCTAATCTTTTGTGCATCATCGGCACTAAACATTTCTAAAAGATGACCATTAAACTCAAATGTGTTTTCTGACTTGTTATGCACCCCATTCCAATAAATACCTAATTGCCTTGATATATGTAGAAAATCCCTTAAAACTGATCTTTTAAGTGCTGGCAATGTTTTACGAACTATGCTTATTGTTAATGGCTTCTTTTCAGTAGTCATTAGATACAAACAGTATTGCATTAAGCTCCAAGATTTACCAGATCTAGTACCACCTTGAAATATGTTTAATCTGGCTTTAGAGTTAACTGCTTGATAAAATTGTTTATTACAAAACTCAGTTATTCTTTTTGGTTTGCTGGTGTCCATTCAATAATTTTGCTTTCAATGGAGCCATCATGTTGTATTTCTTGCCTTTCAATATAACCCCTCTTTTTTCCTTTTGTTTTTAGTAGAAATATAGTTGCTGTTGTATTCCCATCTCTTATTTGCTCATGTAGTTGGCTCTCTGCAAAATCCAAAGCTACATTCTGTAACTCATCAACCTTTGCTTTAAACTTTTGATCTTTATTATAATAATCATAATAAGTTGCTCTGTTGCAACCTACATTCTCACAAGCTGTTGTAACAACACCTAATGAAAGCTCAAGAGCTTCTAATAATTTCTTTTTTAGTGTGTTGGTTTTGTTGGCTCTAGTCATGCCACAAAATTACATAAAAAAAAGGGAGTTTAAAAAACCCCCTTTAATTACCTAATGCCAATAGCTTCCACCTGGCTTTTTATATTAGGTTTTATTTTATTGCATCATAAACTTTTTCCATGTTACAATCATCTATTTGGTTGGCTACTGCATAATCTGCCCAAAAATAACCAGCAGCAAAAAATGCTATTTTATTTGGTGATGTCCAAGTATCTCCTTGAATTTCATCTTCATAAAAAACATTCTTTTTAACTAATGATGATAAAACACCTCTTAATTTTTTTGTTGGTATTTGTGTAACTTTAGATATTTCTTTTGCTTCAATTATCCAATAAGAAATTGCACTATGCATATCTTCTTCAAAGGTTTCATCTGAAAACTTAATATCATTACACCATGCTCTAATAACTTGTTTTTCTAATTCTGTAAATTTTGTAAATTTTTTAGTAATTGTACTCATAATTGTAATTTTTAATTTATATAATTTGTTTGTTAATACATCAAATATACAAATATTTTTTCAATTACAAAATATTTTTTCAATTATTATTCTTTTTATTATATAAATACAAATACAAATCCCATATTTTGCTTGATGCTTCTTTTTGAGCTGTATAAGTGTGCGGTGATCTTATAAGCTCGCCATCATCATAAATCTCAACAAAAACTGCATTAGAATCTTTTATAGGTACTATATAAACTTTTATATTATTTTCTAAACACCAGGATTGTGCTTTTAAATATTTATTCATTCTGTGCCAGATATTATATCTTTTTTGTTTTGATCTTCAACAAGCATTGCAAACCCTAAGAACAAGTAGTTTAAAGCATCTGCATAGCGACTATCTATTGGCTCAGCTTGATGCATATTAGGATCACCAGCATGGCTTAAAATAGCTTGAATATGCTTATTAAAGAATACTGCCCAAACTTCCATAGGTTGTATGCCAATACTTTTAGCTGTTTGTTTAAAATTATTTAATACATCAATACTTTTGTTTGTGTATTCTGGTTGCTTAGCATCCATTATATCCAGAGCTTTTTCTAAGATATATTTTTTAGTTTCAATAAATTCTTTTTGTGTCATATTTTTTTTTATTAATTTTTTCAACTTTTTGCATCATTGACAACATTTCATCAATCATTGTATAATCAACAATTATATACTCTAAATTCTTAGTGTCTAATTTTACATAAGATTCAAATACTTGTCCTGGAACCTCATCAACTTCGGCATCAACAAACATTGCTATATAATTGCCATCATCATCAACTTTTAATTCTGGTAAAAATTTGCTCATAATTTAATTTTTAATTGATTATTATTATTAATTCTTTTTTTTGCTATTTTAAAAGTTTCATTATTTAATTCACTACCAAAATAATTTGCATTTAATTTTTTACAACATACACCAAAAGTGCCAGATCCCATAAAGCCATCCCAAACATTATCATTTTCATTAACAAGCCATTCTAAAATTGGCATAATAAGTTTAATTGGTTTACCCCAAACACCTAATGTTTTATTTACATTTCTAGGAACCTCTATAACACTATTAAGCATTTTCCTTTCTTTTGGAATGTATAATCTATTGCCTAAATTTTTATCACTACCAATACAACCTTTGCCTTTTTTTATTGGTTTTCTGTCGGTATTATATTCACCAGTATATGCATTGTTTTTTAAATCACCATAAATTAAAATATGCTCATGTGTATGTCTTGGCATATTATGGCTTACCCATCTACCATCTTTAAAAAACCAAATCATTTCAAACTTAGGTTTACCAAATAATTTTTCAACATGATGTCTATTTTGAAAATTAGTAAAACAAACATAGTTTTTTGCTTTTGGAATAAAATCAATAGTATTCCAAATATTAAATGGCGGATCAAATAAGCATATATCAAATTGACCTTTATTCTCTTTATAATCTGTATTTAATAAATTAATCATTAAAATGGCACATTATCTTTTATTACTTGTATTTTCTTTTCACCTTGATATATTTGTTTATAAATACCCCCATTATCAAAATCTGGAGCTATCTCAAAATCGCCTAGTTGCCCATTTTCTTTTCTTTTAACCTTTTCAACGTGCAACCTAACAACATCACTTTTATATTTGGTTTTCTGTCCTATGCATCTATAAGCAATTAAACCATTATATGCTTTGTTAAAAAAATCAGCTGAACCAGAAATATCATAAAGAGTTGGTTTTTTATAAACACCACCCTCACTTTCAATTTTTCTAGGGTGTGCCACTAAAAATAAATGAGTATTAGTTTGCTGACAAAACTGAGTTATCTGGCTTAATATTTTACCTATATAACTATGATCTCGTTGAGCTGAATGG
>Ga0206131_10005376_pt1 | contig 13567 bp, 14 predicted proteins | sample Helgoland_Spring_FD_148636 | JGI IMG/M metagenome (GOLD analysis project Ga0206131, IMG submission 148636) | Pelagic subsurface seawater microbial communities from Kabeltonne, Helgoland, North Sea - Helgoland_Spring_Bloom_20160517_1 | ecosystem: Environmental > Aquatic > Marine > Epipelagic ...
GATGGCGAAGAGTTTGAGATGGAATAGATGTTTTTCAGGATTATTAAAAAAATAATATTCCCTAAAATAAATTTTATTTTAGGGAATAATGCCGTGGAGTCGGAGAGAGTACTTTAATAAAAAACACCTCTTTGTGTTTACTCAATGTTTTCGCTAATCTTATTAGTAAAGTCAAATATACAAAGTATTTTAAGAGATAATTAGTTTTTGTTTAGTTTTATTTGATTTGATATAATTTGTATTTAACCGTACAATAACCGTACAAATAAATTATATTTGTATTGTAAACTTATTAATATGGCATCGGTTAATTTTTTGTATCGCTCAACTAAAGACAAAGCAAATCTTAATTTAAGACTATTATACCGACATAATTCTAAAGATTATGTTTTTGGTGCAAAAACTAAATTTGAGGTTACAGAATACTACTGGAATAAACAGCACAAAAAGAAGTCTAAAGATATTGAGATAACCAATAGGCAAATAGAAACCAATACAGAACTCAATAAAATTGAGAACCATATTTTAAATACTTTCAATGCTGTTAGTCCTGATGTAATAAATAAAGAGTGGCTTCAAGCTCAAATTGATAATTACTACAATCCAAAAACAGAAACTAGTATACCAACTAATCTAATTGATTACATTGATTTTTATATTGAGTACCGTAAAAACGAATTAAAGATAACTTCAATAAAAAAGTATAATGTTATAAAAAACAAATTACAGCGTTTTGAAGCATACCGAAAAAAGCAAATCTTAATTAAAGATATTAATGACAATTTTAAGAATGAATTTGTTAACTATCAAAAAAAAGAAATGTATTCACAAAATACTATGCAACGAGATTTAGTATTTATTAAGACTTTTTGCAAACACGCTCGTTTTTTAGGTTTAGAAACGCACTCACAATTAGATAGTTTAAGAATTGATAAGCAAAAAGTTGAAAAAATATATTTGACTTTTGAAGACCTCAATAAAATTGAGAATATTGACAAGGACAAATTATCTGGTAGCCTAGAAAATGCGAAAGACTGGTTAGTTATTAGTTGCTATACTGGACAAAGAATTTCAGACTTTATGCGTTTTACTGATGAACAAATAAGAATTGAAGACGGTAAACATATTATTGAGTTTACTCAAAAGAAAACTGGTAAAAACATGACTGTTCCGCTTCATAGTAAAGTAATGGAAATACTCAATAAAAGGAACGGTAAGTTCCCTAGTAAGATTTCAGACCAAAAATATAATGACTTTATAAAAGCGGTTTGTAAGCTCGCAGAACTTAATGAACTAATAAAAGGTAGTAAGTTAATTGAAACCGAACCCAAGAGTGGAATTTTCAGAAAGAAAACAGGGATTTATAAAAAATGGGAGTTAGTGACCTCGCACATTGGCAGACGTAGTTTTTCAACTAACTTTTACGGTAAAATTCCTACTACTTATTTGATATACGTTACAGGGCATAGTACAGAAGCTATGTTTTTAAATTACATAGGTAAAAGCAATAAAGATTTAGCACTTGAAATGACTAAATATTTTTAAGAAAAATAATTTGTTTAAATCAGTATCTTTCTTGCACTAGTCTCACTAATATAAAAAAATGAAATCAATAGAAGAGCTACTTAACTACTCAAACCTAATTAATAAATTAAATCTTGAATCAAAATCTATTCATTACATCATTTGGTTTGGGGAAGAGTATATTGAAGATGGTTTATTGGATATAAATTGTCCTCAATTTCAAAGTATATTAATTAATGCTGAAGAAAAAAAAGTGAAACTTATTATTAAAAATTTTGATAAAGCTATAAAAAGTCAATGTGGGAATAATAATTTGGACCTAGACAGGCATAATAAGGATACATATTGGAACTATAGTTTTGTTAGAAAATCTAACGAAGGAAGTTTGCGTAAAAGATTTGCTATAAATAAACTAATCCCAAATGATGAAAAAGTTTTTAAAGAATTGTGGTTAAGAGATTTTATAAAAATAATTACCGAAATTTCTAAAAACATAAAATCTATAACAGAAATTAAATCTAAAAAACAAATAATTACAAATCATAAAGATTATCATGAATATTCTTGGTTTAAAATTGGAGTGCTTTTTGCTAACGGTGAAATGAAAAAATTACTTAAAAAATATGATCGTAATGCATCTGATATTGCAGAGTCTTTAGGGAATACTAATTTAAGACCATATATATCTGAAAGTATTCATGGGTTAAACTTAAATTCAAATAAAAACGTCTTCAGTTCATCTGATAGAATGACCAAAATAATAGACCATTGTAAGGAAAATAATATTACAATAGAAAAAGATTTTATGAGTCGATTTCCATCTAAGTAAAACTACTTCAAGAAAACGGTACTTAGTACGTACCAGTACCGTAAACATTTATAAAGAAATAATTCAACATTTGCTTGTAACAAAAAATATAAGTTAATGAACGAATCAATCTTACTTCAAAATGTAAGCCCAGAGAGATTAACAGAGTTAATTGAAGACGGCATTAAAAGTCAATTAAAAAACTTAAAAAAAGAAATTTCTACCCATGACCCTGATGAGTTACTAACCAGGAGTGAAACATGTAAATTTCTTCAAATTGATTCTTCAACTCTTTGGCATTGGACGAATAAAGGAAAAGTAATTGCATACGGTATTGGAAATCGCAGGTACTATAAAAAATCTGAATTACTTAAATCTTTAACCCCACTAAAAAAATAAAAAGGATATGAGCGCTTCAAAATCACAAATCCTTAATTTTATTAAAGGTCAATTTATCGAAGGAGATATGCTCCAAGCTTACCAGATTTACTTAAAGGCAAGTGAAATCGAATGTGCAATGATAAAACTTGAGAAGTAATGGAAAGAGATATTAAAGTTAGCTACTACAAATCTTGTAGAGGTAAAAAAGAAGATAGAGTATCATTATTTGGTTTATTTTCAAGAATCAAACATGGAGATTATAAGGATTTAATTGATGAACTTAGGGCATCTAGAACCAAAGAAGAACAAAGTGTAATTAAAAGCTCTAGAATTTCTGCATTCACATTCAGTGTAAACTGTAATGGCAATCACAGCAAAGAACATATCAATGATTACTTTGGGATTATCGGTCTTGACTACGATAATGTTACTGATCTTGTTGAACTTAAACAAAAAGTAGCTGCAGTTGATTCAACATTAGCTGCATTTATAAGCCCAAGGGGTAACGGACTTAAAGTTTTTGTAAAAACCAACTCTACCATAAAAGATCATACCAAAGCCTTTAAGTTAGTAGATGCCTACTATAAGGACATCACAGGAATTGAATCAGACCAATCAGTTAAAGATCTAACAAGACTTTGTTTAGTTTCCTATGATTCTGAAATATTTATTAATGAAAATAGCAAAGTATTTGATGTTAATGAGGCAGTTGGTTTAAGTGCCACAAATTCTTTCAACTTAGAATATGTTTTTAACTCCACAATGCTAGGATTTTATGAAGGCAGTAGACATAATGTACTGATAAGTTGCGCCGGTAAAGCAAATAGATTAGGGATCGATAAAGATGAGGTTATTAATTACTTCAAGTCTTATACAGACTCTACATTTAACCTAGATGAGGTAATTTTAAGTGTAGAAGATATCTATCATAGGTATAGTAATCAATTTGGTACTACGACAACCCCCGCTGTCATTTTCAATACTGATGAATGGTTAAATTATGATTTCAATTCTAAGACAAAGAATGAATTTGTGTTACATAATCTATCCAGAGATATTGCCATTCATGAACATACTGGTAATGTTTTTAAACTAATTGACGGAGTTATTGATTTCAGTTGTAAATTAAATTTTAGTGACTTCGTTATGAAACTTGAGGATTGCGGTTTAAAGAAAAGTGATAGTGCTTTCAAAAGATTGATCAAATCAGAATCAATAAAAAAAATAACTTCTTTTAATTTATTCTTGCAAAGAGTTTTAGGCAATCCATGGGATGGTAAGGATAGAATTTTAGAAGTATTAAAAGCAGCTAACCTAAAAGGGAAATTTGATCAAAATTTAGATCTTTTTACAAGGTGGTTATGCACTGTATATTCTTATGCAATGAGAGGTATTGATTCTGATATCCACTACAATGAGTTTTCTAGGGTGGTTCTTATTCTATATAGTCAACAGAGAGGTGTTGGGAAGACTACTTTTTTTCAAAAATTAGGTATGTTAGGTGAAATTAAGAAAAAAACAGGTGTTAATGGTTTGGATATTTATACTGAATTTGCTGGCAGCTTATCGAAAGATGATCGTGAACTATGTCTACTAATGGAATCTAAGATGATTATTCAAATTGATGACATTGATAACGCTTTAATAAATGATAATGGGACCTTAAGGAGTATTGTATCCAAAAACATATCTGACAATAGAGTTTTATTTACTGATACTATTACTTATAAAGATTGGAGAGGGGTTCTCTGTGGTTCAACAAACCATAAGGACTTATTAAGAAATAAAGATGAGAATAGGTATTTAATTTTCGAGTCTAATGATGTTATGGATTTCGAGCTACTAAATAGTATTAATTTTATTCAACTATGGTCACAAATTAGACACCTTTGCCTAAAAGTGAATGATTTATTAACTTTTGATGGAGAGTATTTGGAAACTGTAAGAAAGTTATCTCAAGAATATGTTTATACAAGTGTTGATGATGAGGTGATTAGCGATTTTCTTGAGTTTGATCCTGATGGCAGGATGAGTTTTAAAGAAATAGAAGATTATGTTGATAGCTGCAACATTAACATAAACAGATCAAATCTTGGTACAGCTTTAAAAAAACTTGCACCAAATAATGAGCCAATAAAATTAAAGGTTACGGGTAGTTATAAATACAGAGTTAAAACAACGATTGAGATTATAGAAGCGGAACCTATAGATATAGATTTTTAGGGGCACAGGGGTATGCCCCTTTTTCAAAAGTTTTTATTTATTGTGTTGTTATACTATAGTTTTGTAAATACTTTTTTGAAAAGGGGCACACCTGTCTGCCCCTAGATAATCAATAACACCCCTCCCTAGCTAAACCATACTAAACAAAACGTAGTGATTGATACAGTGGTAACTCTTTGAATTTCATATCTGTATGTAACTTTATAGGTGGGTTTTGTATATCTAATTAATTAATTTTATTTTTATAATTACGTTTAGCCAAACGTTAGCCACAATTAAATAGAATACAAACGAAAAAACAAATGAATAAAATATTATTTTACTTACTATTACTTTTAAGTTCATTACAGCTAACTGCACAATCGTGTTCAGAATTAACAGAATATGTTAAATCAGAAAGTTATGGTTCAACATATTACAGTTATAATAGTGACGCAATTTCTCAGGTTACATTTTATGAAGTTACTGATGAAAATTATAACACTTTTTATTTTGCTTTAGTGAAATTCACTAGTTCTTATAAGGAGTACTTATATCAAGTTTCTTCTGACACTAAATCTAATTATTCTTTAAATTATATGGACAGTGCAGGAAAAGCATTTTGGAAATATATAGAACCATATAACGAAAACTTAAATTGCGCACCAAACCTAGATTAAAAACAACATATTATGAAAAAAACATTATTTACAATTGTGCTAATTTTTACAGTCCTATTTTCTTTTGGGCAAAATATTGAATCTTCAACTCGGAAGTTTATCGATGAAGCACAGTTTACTCGAATAAATAAAGATTGGACAACTATTGCAGAATTTAAATCTGGAATTGGTGAAACGGTTGAATTTTATCCAATCGAGGTTATAAATATAAAAACTGGTGAAAAAAGAAATGCACTTCAACTTGATATGAAAATTAAAAAGCCAGATGTGTTTAAAACTGCTTGGATTGGTTTGGAAGAAATTAATGAATTTATTGGTTTTATAGAAGATAATGTGATTCCAAATTTAGATTTAAGATTTAAGGACAAATCATCGGAATTCATTTTCAAAGCAAATGAAATGACTCTATACTATTTTGTTTATGAAAAGAAAAGGAGATTAACAATTAAGCTAAATAGTTATGATGATAGTGAATTTAAAAATTATACGTTTTGGACTGAAACACAAGTTGATAAAATACCAAGATTATTAGAAATATTGAAAATCATAAAATAAATACTATTGCCAACAATGTATATAAAAAATAGGCGAAATAGTTCTAAAATTAAGGCTTATGGCTCGTATAAAACTTTGTGTTTAACCGAAAGTTTTGTGCTTCGAAATCGCCTACTTTCCATATACTAACCGTTGTAAGCAAGCTTAACCCAATCAATATGAAAAGAAATTTACTTATTTTTTTATTTATTCCAATTCTAACTTTTTCACAAGGTCAAGGATATTTCGATATTTCTAAAGACGCATTCTATCATGAAAAAATGAGCGAATGGAAAAAAGGTATTTACAATGATTTTGATTGCAAGTTCAATACAATTGTTGATAACGATAATGTTTTTTTATTTAGTGCTCAAGGTTATTTTTTTAGAGAAGAATATAAGTTAACACTTAACAGAGAAAAGAAAATCAAAAAAATAGAAGTTTTTTTCACAGTTCATAATGGAAGCTTGGACGAATGGTTTCCTTATAGATATCCTGTTAATATTTCAAATCTATTTCGAGATGTCGGAACACCTTCAGAAACTAAAGAAAATGTAACTTACAAACCAGATTACACTTTCAAAAAATATTACAAATGGAATAATGCGCTTTTCAGAGAAACAAAAATAGAACTTGAAGTTGCAAATGGAACTGCAAAAATTCCAATAAGAAATAAGCAAGGTAAAATCAAAAAATATCAAACAGTAAATTTCGGATATTTAGCATATACACCTAAAGAAGAAGGTTCTGTTACGGAAAACGATATAAACTTCAATACTTCTTCTAAAATTTCAGATGGAGTAAAAAAATTATGGGATAAGAATAAACGTGAACTCATTTCTTTGTTAGGGGTAGAGAATTTTAACACTTCAAATTCTTTGGTTGATGGTCAAATGCATCCATATCTGTTTTATTTAGAAAATACGAATAATCCTGAAGAGTATTTTAAAAGCTTCTTTTTCTATGCAAGCGTAGTATACGGAATTGAATTCGGAGATGTAGTCAGAGAAGAAAATCAGAAATACACTTATACTTCATTACCAAATGGTGTATTAGCAAGAGCAATTGGAATGGAAAAAGAATGTTGCATTGAAATTTTAATAGACCTTGAGAATTGGAATAAATCGACATATATGGATAAACTTTTTATCATGTATCACGAATTTGGACACGACATATTTGAATTAAAACATAGTGACGGAATAAGATTAATGACAACTAATAAACTTGATATTGAAAATCCTTCAGTTATAGGAGAAATGATACATGAAATGCTTATTGCTGTTCTAAAAAAACAAAAGAAAAAATAAAAGCCAGCTTACAACAACGTGTATAATTCATTGCTAGTTCTAGCCTACTTGGAAATTCCTTCGGAATTTCCTCTGGTTCGTTTTAGTTTATTAATTTAGTTGCTGAAACACGCAACGAAACCATACACTAGACCGTTGTGCGTAATTAAATTAAAAAAATGAAAAAAATACTTCTACTATTACTAATTATTCCGCTGGTTTCTTTCGGACAAAAAGTAAAATATCAATTACTAGATTCTAGTCTTAATGTTGTTAAAGTTAAAAACATTCATAAACTTTCATCTAAAGAAAGAAAGAATATCTATCATTATGCAGAGTATTCTTACAATAGTGATGAAGCACTAATTGGAATAAATAATTACTATGCTAAAGGCAAGTATCCAACATATAATACAGTAACTTGGTTAGAAATAACCAATAAAAAAGGGTTAATTTCATTTTCAAATATTGAAAAAAGAAAAGGAGTTATTAGGTCAGTATTAGTATTAGAACCCGTAAAAGTTGATCTTGATACTATTTTTAATCTTGATTCACTTATAACTTACAGCAAGTCTGTTGAAAAATTTTACCCAAATGGTCAGCGAATGCATAAATTTAAATATGCAAATGGTCAAGAAGTGGATGGCGAGTATAATAAATTTAATAATCGAGGAGAAAAGATAAGAACTGAAATATATAGAGATGGAAAACGGATAAAAGCAATTAAATACACTGATGATGCATACTATATAAAAGAGCCTTTGGATGAAGATTGGACTAATAGTTCAATTACAAAATACAACAAATACACCGATAAAAAAATTGTTAAGTGGTATTATGAAAATGGTGTAGAAAATAAAAAAAAGATAGAAGGTTTTTCTAGTTCAGGTAGGATTATATACTTTTCTGATGATATAAATGAAAGTTCTCTAAAAGAATATTTTAAAAATAATGATACTCCTATATTGGAAGGAGTTTACACTGTTAAAAGCACTAATGCAAATAAAAACTACAAAATAGCATTACTTGAAGGAACTGATGATAAATTCTACGGATATCAACTTAGTGGATTTATGTATAATGCAGAAAACTGGAAAACATGGGAAGTACGTACTGTATTTGAAAAAACATCTGTTGATGGTTTTTACAATGTCACTTGGTATAATGATTATAAAAAACAAGAACTTAGTGAAATCGTTGAAATGAAAAATGGTGTTATTACTAGTTTTGGAAACTATAATATGATTAAATTATATCCAGAAGTAGGTTCGAGAAACTCAACAGAAAGCAAAAAAACTGGAGAATGGGCAGGAAATGGTTCAGGTGTGATTATCTCAAAATCTGGACACATAATAACTAATCACCATGTAATTGAAGATGCAGAAGATATTGAGGTTGAATTTATGTTAGAAGATGAATTACAAAAATTCAATGCCGAGGTTGTTCAAGTTGATAAGGTAAATGATTTGGCAATTCTTAAGATATTTGATATGAATTTTGATGAGTTAAGTGAACCTCCCTATAATTTTAAACTCAGAGGCAGTGATGTTGGTACTAAAGTTTATGCTTATGGATACCCGATGGCTTTAACAGTAATGGGTAAAGAAATTAAAGTAACCGATGGAATGATTAGCTCCAAAACAGGTTTTGATGGAAACATAACAACCTATCAAATTACAGCGCCAATACAAGGTGGAAATAGTGGAGGTCCATTATTTGATGAACAAGCTAATTTGATTGGTATTAATTCATCAGGTATCAGAAAAGATATTGCAGATAATGTAGCTTACTCTATTAAAACAAGTTATGTTTCAAACTTACTAGATATTCTTCCAAGTAGCGTTGATTTACCTTCAAGCAACAAACTAAAGTCACTACCATTAACCGAACAAATTAAGGAGATATCAAAATATGTTGTTTTGATTAAAGTAAAATAACATACGCCCAACAATATATATAGCGCATTAAAACACAGTTTAGCTATAACGTTGTGAGCTATAAACAATGAATATGGAATTAACATTACCAGACAAAATCAACAGTCTATTTTGCCCCTCACACATTTGATTTCGTCGATAGACCTGTGAAAATCGCTCTTGACTCACTGAATACTTCACTGAGTTTTGATATTGAGTTGTTTCGTGAAAATATCGAAAATCCCAAATATTCCTTCGGTAAGTGTTTAAGAAGGTTAAATGACACGCCTCGCTATTCAGGGATACAGTCTACTTATATTTTTGATTTTACTTTTCTGAAAAAGCTCTTTAAACTAAATCAGTTGTCAGGTTATGGGGGAATGTTCTCTTCTTCGGAAAGCCAGCATGGAATATTAGATGGTAAAATTATCGAACATCAGGGATACGACTGGGGAAGTCATAGCTGGACTGCTTAAGAGGGATACAATACACTTCGGCTTGTATGTCTTTTCTGGGGAATTAAGCAACCTCTGAGAATTAAGGGTGAAGTAGATAAGTGTGATTTATCTGAAATCCTCTTTAAACTCTCGAAGTATAAATATAACCCCGATTCACTTACATCATGGAATAACCCGTGGAAACAATAAATACAGCTCACAATAAAACCTAAACTGCATTAAAACGCAATTTATACGAACCGATGATGTACAATTCACCTAAAGGTGAACTCAAGTTACTTCATTGTCGCTTACACTCCAATTCCCACTCCTTGAGATTTGTAAATCATCGCTGCGCTATGCACAAGTTTAAAACCAATACGGTCTGCGAAAGAGGAAGATATACCTATGATTTAATTTATTATTTTTAATTATGATTGACATTAAATTTAGTTCCCTTTCTGATACTCCGAAAGATAAAAATGGAAACAAGCTCAGATATTGATTACCCCTTCTCCATGTTATTAAAAGACTAAACAAAAAGTGGCTATTGTAGAGTCATTAACTTATTGTATTTCATCTTACTTATAAATAAAACATAGTAGACAAACTATTTTACATATATCCTACTAGTGCTACTCTACACTATCACCAGTCTTTTAATGAGCATCTGGCGTATATTGAGAAGAAGATTGATAAACCTTTTTAAGACAATATAAAAAGACTTAATAAAATCGAGTGTTTATAGTTGCGCAATTTGAATATCTAAAACTTATTAAAACGAGAATATTTAATATTCAATAATATATAAATACTCCAAATTAACTCTCATATAAACAACGATATAGATAAATAAATATTATTTTGAATAAGTTTCTCCAAATATATGTAGAATTTTATCATGTGATTTTGAGTAATCTTGAACATACATATTAGAAATAAATTCATCAAAACTCAAATTAATATTAGATAGTTCTGAAGACGTATTATAAATCTTCAAACCAGCACCTTTTTTGGTATTAGAAAAGTTTGTCCAATTAAATTCAAGTATGTAATTTGTAAAATGAATTCTTACAACATAGCCAAACACACCATTTATTTTTTTAACGTCCTCAGTGTCAATGTTTATTTCCACATAATTATGTTTTGTTTTTCCATTAATAAAATTCATGATTTTATAAAGAAAAGATGTTTGGGAACTTTCTGAGAAGTTAAGTAATTTAAAAGATTTACCTAAAGGATAATATCGATCAAGTTTATCATCAGGTGCACCCAATTTAGAATTCCAAAAATCATGACAGGTTTCGTCACGTTTTAAGACGAAAGTTTGTTGTGTTACCTCAATAAAATCTCTAATTATATTATGTGTATTTTCCCTCGCTTCCTGGCTATTTAAATTAATATTAATAAATCTATTAGCAAAATCATTTGGTGATAAATTCAATCTCCTCAAGACTTCTAACACAAGTTTATTTTTCTCGTCATTTTTTAAACGAAACCATTCAAAATGGTCGAATTTTTTTTTCGTTGCTTTTTCGTATTCAAAAGCTTTTTTACTTAGTTCTTCATATTCTTTATGAGAAATGAATATGATTTTATTATCATTAATTTTAAGTATCATTTAAAAATTTTTAATCAAACTTAATGGTAGACCAACCATCATCATTATAAACTACAATAAAAACTCTGTGTTTTTCTTGATCCTGGCTAGTAATTTCACTAAAATACTCATAGAAAACCCCCATATCGCTATACATTCCAGTACGTGAATATTTAAAAATTGAAGAGTAGTACATAGCTCTAAAGTCTCTGCATCATTGCCATAATCTTGAGCAAAGAGTGTAAAGGAGAATAATAACAGCAACAATCTTTTCATAATTCAAATATAATTAAACCTATAAGAGGATTAGAAGTAACAGAACTGAAGGAGGAAGATATGCCTATGGTTTAGAATATTAAATTAATCATTAACACTAATTTTATAAGTCCAAAGAACATTTTGATAGCTGTAATTAATTGTGTTATCATCAGGATAATTTATATATATATCAGACTCTGATAAAGCCTGCCCTGTACCATAATCATATAGCATTTCATAATATCCATCTTGTACAGAATAAGTTCCGTACATTGGTTCTTGTGGGCATTCAGGGTTGGGGTTACTTGAATAGTCTGCATAAAAATAATCGGTAAATGTTCCATCTTCACGGAATTCCATATAAAGCCCAGGACAATAAATTTCATTATCATAATATAAAATATTTCCTGAATCATATTCGGCAGAATAATAATTCCAATTATTAATTATTTGACTTTCCTCTTCGGTGCTTAATCTACCCTGTAAATTTCCGCTTCTAGTGTTTACTGTATATGAACCTAGACTTGATTCATTATTTAAATTGCCATTAAAATTACCCACAACATTTCCTGAAGTTATAGACGCTATTAATTCTCCATCTTCATCTACAGAACCTGAAAATGAATAAATCTCATTATAATCTTTTGAAGTAAAACTACCTAGCACTATTCCTGAATCTTTTACAGTTAAAGTCCAAGTTCCGTTATCTTCACCAGTAAAATCACCCGACCACAAACCCTTAAACTCTGATTCAACAGCTTGGAAACTTTGGTCTAAAGGCTCATCACTACTACAAGCGAAGATTAATAAAGCGGTAAGTAAGAGTAGTTTTTTCATAATCTAATTGGTTTATGTACCAAAGATAAAAAAATAAGCTTAGTGAAAATTAACATCTCTTACCATTAGAATTTGAGCTATACATACATTTAACAGTAAGCCCTCACAAAATAAAACAACCTCAAAATCGATATGGGGGGTGTTGTTTTAAGAATAATGGTCAGGTTTTTTGGCTATTTAAGTTTGATTCTATAATTTTACATCGTATTTCGATCCTAGATATAGGAACCAACCGAGTGAAGACACCACGGTGGTAAAACAATACGGACGACAAGTCAAAATAAACGTCATTCCCATTATTGCTTTTTTCGAAATACAAATAAATTTATTTGTATGAAATATTTAATGTCAAGATTCGGTGGTCATAGTGTCACCATTGGTAAGGGTAAATCTAGTGATTCAAACCTACCAGAAGATCAGTCCTTGGACCACATGCTGGACCATTATGCACAGGAAATCATTCCTAACTATTTTGTCATCTCATCCTATGATGCCAAACCTGAATGGATGGGTTCTATGCAGTGGAAAGACTTCCCAAAAAAGCCAGTTAAAATTGGAACACTAGAGCACAACTTTAATGAGGTTTTTTTGCAATATGATGTCTCTGTTACAACAGATATTTATATAACCTATCACCATTGGTCAAACGTCTATGCCATCATTATAAAAACACACAAGCAAGGTTTAGAAGATGTGGTTCACCAATACACGGAGAGCTTTGACTACGTGCTGCAGGTTTTTATTAGACGTCCTGGAATTGAAAATGAAAAACTCAATGCGAAGGAACTTGAGAGAATTCTTCTTATTCTATTCTATAAAATGGATCTAATTTATGAGGATTACATAGAAGCCTTTACCCCTTCTAAAACAAGTTTAGGGAAACTCATCTCTGAGGATTTTTACAAAAGTCTACCAACTATACTAGTCAATATGGATTCAGATGAAAAGCTCATTCAGGTGTTGAAACAGGAATCTAATCCCATTTAACCATGAGATACATCATTAAAATCAATAATTATGAATGGCATATATACAGATAAAGAAAACTTAAAAGTTGTATTTTCTTACCTTATTTTTAATGTAGCTAGCATTAATAAAAAA
>Ga0206131_10005377_pt1 | contig 13564 bp, 10 predicted proteins | sample Helgoland_Spring_FD_148636 | JGI IMG/M metagenome (GOLD analysis project Ga0206131, IMG submission 148636) | Pelagic subsurface seawater microbial communities from Kabeltonne, Helgoland, North Sea - Helgoland_Spring_Bloom_20160517_1 | ecosystem: Environmental > Aquatic > Marine > Epipelagic ...
CTAAATCTCAATATGTCGAACCGTTAAAACTCATCATTGAGCAAACATTCCCTGACCATCCCGGCCAAATAGATGATGTGTGGATGCCGCTGACTCGTGCTGATGCCCTCAATAATATCGATTACTTTTTGCAGGTTAAGTTTGAAAATTTTGGTATTTATGAAGATGCTATTTTGCAGAATGATACCTTTATGTTTCACAGTGCAATTAGCCCTGGTTTAAATATGGGGTTAATTACCCCTCGAGACATTATTGACAAGGTGCTGGCATACACTGAGAAAAATGACGTTCCCCTTAACTCGGTTGAAGGGTTTTTGCGGCAAATCGTTGGCTGGCGGGAGTTTATTCGAGGGGTCTACCAACATCATGGCGAGACACAATTACAGAGCAACTTCTTTAACTTTTCGAATGCATTGAATCCAAGCTGGTATTCTGGTGAGACAGGGATTCCACCCTTGGATGATGCGATTAACTTCTCCGACCGCTATGGTTATACCCACCACATAAATCGGTTGATGGTCATATCCAATTTAATGACCCTTTGTGAAGTTCACCCTAAGAATGTTTACCGTTGGTTCATGGAGATGTACGTAGATTCCTCTGAGTGGGTAATGACGCCAAATGTCTTTGGAATGGGTACCTTCGCTGATGGGGGTATATTTGCTACCAAGCCATACATCTGTGGGTCAAACTATATTATAAAAATGAGCGATTATAAAAAGGGTGACTGGTGCAATGTTGTCGACGGTTTATATTGGCGATTTGTTAGCCGGCACATGGGGGTGCTAAAGAACAATCCAAGATTGTCTTTTATGCGCAAAACCCTTGAAAATATGAATAAAGAGCGCAAACAACGTATTTTTACTTGCGCAGAAACTTTTATTTCGGGACATTGCCGCTGATTGGGTCAAAAAAGTTATTCGGTCACGCTATAAAAGTTTGAAATTCTCAGAAAATAATCTATAGTCTCAGATCTGCATATGCCTAACGGTGTTTTTAAGGGTTTCAGTTGTGTTAGATTCCAAACTCAATAAGTACTCTGCGCTGCTACTTCTGGTTGCAGTTCTGTTTGTGGGCAATAATTTAGCTCACGATGCTACCCATACCGTTTCAGCCCAAACGTCAGCTCAAGTTGAGTGTGACACCTGTCATGTGTTCAAAGGCACTTTAGTTTCTCAGGTCAGGGCTTTATTTTCTGTTCTGCCTTCTGTAGAACATTTATCCATGTCGCACATCTCTGCGGCTTTAAGTTCCCGATTCTCTGACTACCTCTCTCGAGCTCCGCCTAAACTTTAGATTTAATTTCAACTAATTACATTAAATTTAAATTTTTTCAGGAGGTTCTATGAACCCGCGTATTTGTGCTGCCGTAATGGCGAGCACCCTACTAAGTGTTAATACAATTGCAAATGAGATAGAAGAAGTGATCATCACGTCTTCTTTAATTGATCAAACCTTGAGTGATATCGAAAATCCACTTCATGTTGTAACTGGCGAGGATATTGAAACGACAGCTACTCAGAGTTTAGGGGAGTCCTTGGACGGCTTGCTAGGGGTTTCCTCGGCAGATTACGGTTCAGGTGTTGGCCAGCCAATTATTCGTGGTATGTCTGGAAATCGTGTAAAAGTCCTCAATAATGGCATGGTTGTGCGGGATGTTGCCGGAATTGGCGCTGACCATGTAAATGATGTTGACTTGAATAACATCCAGCAGATTGAGGTCGTGAGAGGTCCATCATCTCTACTTTATGCTAACGGCACCATCGGTGGCATTATCAATGTGGTTGATAACACTATTGCTCGAGACGATTTTTCTGACTCGGCACTAAAGATTGGCCTTGAAGCGCAATCTGTTAATGATGGCGACGGGCATAATTTGTCCTATCAAAATAATATCGGTGGTTTAAATATCAGTCTTGGATATAAAAATTCTCAGTTTGATAATTTTGATATTCCAAGCGGGGCTATTCTCCATGAAGAGGATCACGATGAGGATCATGACGAAGATCACGATGACCATGAAGAGGATGAAGGCTTCCTAGCTAACTCTGATTTTGAAAATAAAGCTTTGAAATTTGGAGTATCGAAGACAGGCGATTGGGGCTACTTTGGAGTGTCGGTCAATAGTGTTGAAAGTATTTATGGCATCCCTTTTCATGGTGAGCATGGAGATGAGCATGGAGATGAGCATGGAGATGAGCATGGAGATGAGCATGGAGATGAGCATGGAGATGAGCATGGAGATGAGCATGGAGATGAGCATGAGGGTGAAAGAATCTTCTCAACGACCGATTCAGACGTAGTCAATTTAGAAGGTTCTTATGTCGTTAATAATAGCTGGTTGAAACAGGTCGACTATTTCCTTCGAGACACAGACTACTCATTAACCGAGCAACACGCGGAAGAAGAGCACGAAGGAGAAGAGCATGAGGGAGAAGAGCATCATGAAGAGGGACCTACAGTGTTCTCCAATGACGCTCGTGAGTATGGTGCTATTTTTGATTTATCAAATAGCGAAATTCTACAAAAAATTGCAGTTAATTTTGTAGAGGAAGATACGGCCATCGTGGGTGAAGAGGCGTTCATGAATCCAACAGCCTCTGAAGAAATGACACTAGGGTACTACGTGAGTAAAGAAGTTGATTTATTTCATTTAGACTTTGGTATTAGACACGACAGGACTCGCCGGAAAGGCTCAGTTAGCCATGACGACCATGACGACCATGATGACCATGACGATCACGATGATCACGACGATGATGAAGAACCAACCGCTTTTACAAAGGACTTCAATAGTACAAGTCTTGCGGTAAGCTTGGGCAAAGAGATCAATGACAAGTTTGAGCTAAATGTCACCAGCGGTATTGTTCAACGAGCCCCTTCAGCAGTTGAGCTGTTCATGAATGGACCGCATCTGGCTACTGGAAGGTTTGAGGTGGGTAACCCTGATTTAGAGGCTGAGCGGGCAACAAACTTTGACATAACCTTAGGCTATGAATATGCAGGAGTTTTTGGCGCTTTCACTCTATTTCAAAATCATGTCAGCAATTACATTTACCTTGAGGACGAAACTGAAGAAGAGCATGAAGACCATGAAGAAGAACATGATCATGGTGGTTTAATCCTAGCGAATTATCTGCAGCAGGATGCTGACTTCATTGGCTATGAATTTGAACTGGGTACCGTTTTTGAGTTGGGTAATGGTGACCTTACTCTGACATTTGGCCGTGATTCAGTCACTGGAGATTTTCGAGATGAGAGCAACATTCCACGCATGACTCCTGATCGCAACATTTATGGGATTTCTTATGCCGCAAATGATTTTGAGCTAAATCTTGATTTAAAGGACGTCGAATCTCAGACAGATATTGGTACCAATGAAACTGTTACCAGTGCTTTTACAATGTTGGATTTCAACGCAGTAAAAACATTTGATATCGGTGGACAACGAACAGCGAGACTTTCTTTCTTTGCAAAGAATCTACTTGATGAAGTAGCTAGAAACCACTCTTCATTCGTCAAGAAAGAAGTGCCTCTGCCAGGGCGAAACATAGGAGTGAGGGTTCAACTAACCTTGTAAAAGGTTGCCACACTGCTAACGGTCTCGGGTTTTTGTTGTTACTTCAAAAACTCGAGACTGTCCTCTATCGCGCGGATCTGAGGCTGCGATCCAAGAGTCACCACTTCTCATAATTATTTGAACATCCCCATACTCAAATGAGTGAGGTTCCGACCGATATCCCCTCTCTAAAAGACCTGCAACAGTCGCTTTTGGAAGATACTGGCCAATGGTGAACCCGCTGTATGTGATGAGATCTGGTGGCACTAACTGATGATGAAACCGAGCAATGCCAATTGCTTCTTCAACAGACATGCCAAAATCTACGATGTTGGTAATCACCTGAAACACAGTGGTAAAAATAGTTGAACCGCCAGGGGTACCAAGAACCATCTCAACCTCTCCACCCTTCAGAACGATAGTTGGAGACATTGATGACAGCATGCGTTTTCCTGGCTGAATTTCATTAGCTACGCTGCCCACTACACCGTAAATATTTGGTGTTCCGGGTTTGGCACTAAAGTCATCCATTTCATTATTGAGTAAAAAACCTGCACCACCGACCACCACGCCACTGCCATAATCCCAATTAATAGTATAGGTGTTAGAAACAGCATTGCCCCACTGATCAACAATGGAGTAATGGGTTGTATTGGGCGATTCTAATCCTGGGTTAACACTATCTAAGACCGAGATGGCTTTTGGGTTTACCTCTGCGGCTCTCCTAGCTAAATAATCATCATCAATCAGAGCATCAATATCAATATCAAAAAAATCAGGATCACCAAGATATTCAGCACGATCTGCAAATACTCTCTTTTCCATCTCAGCGACAAGATGAATATATTGAGCTGAGTTGTGCTCAACACCCTCAAAGAGCTCGGAGAGATAATCCTTCATCTTCAACAACTGAACGATTGCAAAGCCTCCGGAGCTGGGAGGCGGGGCAGATATGATTTCATAATCACGCCACCCAGCTCGCACGGGGGCACGCCATACGGCGGCATATGCGTCCAAATCTTCTAAAGAAATAAGACCGTTGCTCTTTTCCATTTGCTGGACAATAAGCGCAGCAGTTTCTCCGCGATAAAAATCATCAGCACCGAATTCAGCTATACGCCGAAGTGTGTTAGCAAGCTCTGGTTGCCTAAATAAGCTATCAGAACTGATGGAGTTAAAGTAGTCATTGAAGTTTGTTCTACCCTCAAAACGCTGCTCCATACTAAGAATACTTTCCACAAGTATTGGCGCAGGCATAAAACCTTTGTCAGCCAGCTCTATGGCTGGTTGAATGAGGTCCTTCCATGGCAACTGACCAAATCTTTGGTGAGCTTCCCAAAAGCCTGCCACCGTTCCGGGTACTCCGGCTGCTTGGCCCCCGATCAAGGTTATATTGTCGATAACATCGCCTTGATCATTAAGATACATATTCTTGTGAGCGGTTAGTGGCGCTTTTTCGCGATAATCAAGAAATGCAACTTCCTGATCTATCTTGATAGTCATGAAGCCACCGCCACCAATGTTCCCTGCATCAATAAATGTGACTGCCAGAGCAAAGCCAGCAGCTACAGCCGCATCAACCGCATTGCCTCCTGAGTTAAGAATATTTTCAGCAATTTCTGCACCATAGCTGTCAGATATCGCAACAGCCGCGGTACTAAAGGACTTCTTTGGTGTGGTATTTAAGTCTGTCGGACTTGGATTAAAAGAAGGCTGGCAACCTAGTAGGGCAGGGACAGTAATGAGGATGCCCATTAAATGAGATAGTTTGTTTACCATAGGAAAAGCTCTACAAAATGTACACGGAGTCGTTAGGGTGATTTATTGATGTACTGCTTAAACACAGTCTTCCGATAAGGTAACATTTTAAAGTCTGATTGCGCACGTATTTTTGCGCTAAAAAATCTATCAAATCTGGTAGCCACTGTTATGGTGTCACCTTAAAGATATGCATTTAGAGCTTGCATAGTAGACTATATGTTAATTTTCAGAGTACCAACAGAGTGATAAGTAAATGGGTAAAAATAGCGAGGTTTGCAAATGGAGAGTAACTGGTCGTTTATCCTAGGTTATGAAATAACTTTGTAGGCAATCAAGCAAGAAACCTTATTTCTTAAAATCTGGCTGCTTCTTTATTGCTTGCTTGATTAGTAATTGGTGCGTTAGGCTTGAATTCAGTTAATCTATTCGTATTGAAGGATGTGAGACGTGACAAGTTATCTATTTTTGATGGGAGCTATTATTTTAGAGGTCGCGGGAACACTCATGCTCCCGCTGAGCCAGAACTTTTCAAAACCTATTCCGACTGTTACTTTAGCCATTCTTTTGGCGTCCTCCTTTTATCTTTTAACACACGCGGTGAAGGTTATACCCCTGTCGGTGGTTTATGCTACGTGGAGTGGAGTAGGCGTGTTCTTAGTAGCCATCATGTCGTACGTCCTTTATGGGGACTTACTCAAGTGGCCAGCAATTCTTGGTTTATTTCTAATTGTTGGCGGTGTGGTATTGGTCAACACCTTTAGCGTCCCTCACTCCTGAGAACAAAGATTATTCAGCTCGCTGGAGGCTTTCACATTTATGTCAGATAAAACAACTTCAAAGGGATGGTTTAGGTCGGCCTTGAGCAAGCTCAATAGAGTAGTGTCAGAGGATATGTCCGAGTATGACGAAGACGCTGATTATGATACTCGAGTAAAGTTGCCAGAATGGCAGCTAGCCGCTTTAAAGAAGCGCAAAAGAGACCAGAAATGCCAACAAAAATAGTTAGTCAGAATTGAAAATGACGACGTGCCGCAGATCAAATTGCACGGGAAGTTCATCACCAACTGCAATATCAACGTGACTGTGAGTTAAGCAGGGTACAAGTTGACCATCGTTCAGAGCTAATTCATAAAGGTAGTTAGGTCCGAGGAAAGATTTAGAAACAATTTCTAGCTTCGTATCGGACGTATCGTCATATGCAATATCATCAGGTCGTACTAGTAATTTAACGGTGTTGCCGAAGTCTTCAGGGAGCGTGTTAAGAGACAGGCTACCCAGGTTATTTCCCAATAAGCCTGCTGCATCAATACCCACGTTGATAACGGCACCTTTTCCAATAAAGTCCGCTGCAAATAGACTGCCTGGTTTGTGGTACAACTTATATGGGGTATCTACTTGCACAACATTCCCAGCATTGAGCAGTGCAATCTTATCCGCCATAGCGAAGGCCTCATCTTGGTCATGGGTGACCATGAGCGCAGTGACCTTGTTTTTCTTTAACAGCGATCTCACTTCAGCCGCTAACTGAGTTCGAAGTTCCGCATCTAGGTTAGAAAACGGCTCATCGAGCAACAAAATTTGTGGATTTGGAGCTAATGCTCTTGCCAGAGCAATTCGCTGTCGTTGTCCGCCGGATAACTCATGAGGGAAGCGTTCTGCGACACTTGCTAGACCAACAAGCTCCAACATTTCAGTAATACGTAGGTTTTTTTCTTTACCTGAAAGATTGTTGAGGCCAAAACCAATGTTCTTATTAACATTTAGGTGCGGGAAGAGAGCAAAATCTTGAAATACCATACCCACAGCTCTATCTTCCGGAGCTTTGGTGTGTTTTGGTGTGCTGATAAATTCTCCATGCAGACTGATACTACCTGTCGACACAGACTCGAACCCGGCAATGGCTCTTAGCAAGGTAGTTTTACCGCATCCAGAGGGTCCTAGTAGACAGCCAATTTCACCCTCTGCTAAAGAAAAAGTAGCATCAGAAACCGCGGCCATGGCTCCATACTTGACGGTTACTTGATCTAAGATTAATTGGTTATTCATTGGTCGAGCGCTCATTAAGAATACTTTTAGTGATTAGTAGTACCGGCAACAGTCCAATTATAACAATTGCGAGCGCGGGAAGTGCTGCATCAATTAAGCGCTCATCAGAGGCGAGCTCATAAGTTCGAACCGCCAGCGTATTAAAATTGAATGGTCTCAAGATTAGCGTGGTCGGTAGTTCTTTTAACACCTCTACGAAGACTAATAAAAGCGCGGTAAGCAGGCTAGTTCGCAGTATCGGCAAATGGACACGGCTGAGGACCCTGGCGGGTGTTGCGCCCAAAGAACGAGCTGACTCGTCGATACTGGGCTTGATGGCGGTCAACCCAGAATCTACGGTATTGAGAGCAACAGACAAGAATCTAATGACATAGGCAAACACTAGGATTCCTATGGTGCTGCTTAACAAAAGCCCGGTGGGGTAGTTAAACCATGCTTTACTGAGAAAATCGATTTGATTATCGAGCCAAGCGATTGGGATTAGCACACCAACCGCAATGACCGTACCCGGAACTGCATATCCAAGGCTGGCAACTCCTACAGCGCCAAGCTCCAATCGTGAATTGAAGACTCTTTTTGTGTAGGCTAAAAATATTGCGATTATTAAGCAACAAAGAGATGCCAGCGATGCGAGAGCAAAACTATTAAAGAGTAGGCTTAAAAAGTCTCCGTTGAAGTTTTCCTGCAAACGGGTTGCTGCCCAAAGAGCCAACTGCCCTGCAGGGATAATGAACCCGAGAGAAACAATTAGAATCCCAATCGATAACGCCAGTGTTGCGCGCCAACCCTTAAGTTGCATACGAGCCATTTTTTTTTGTGCGGAATCATGATGGAATCGAAGTCGTTGCCGAGACCATCGCTCCGCCAGAATAAGAGCAAATACAAATAACATTAAGAATGCACATAATTGAGCGGCGGTAGTCAGATCTCCGAGGCCATACCAAGTTCTAAAAATGCCTGTGGTAAAGGCATTAACACCGAAATAAGCGACTGTTCCATAGTCGGCGAGGGTTTCCATCAGCGCCAGGCTAACCCCAGCGACAATGGCTGGGCGGGCCATTGGGATAGCTACTTGAAAGAGAGTTTCCCAAGGTCTCTTTCCTAGATTACGACTGACCTCGAGAACTGCGGTTGACTGTTCAATAAAGGCGACTCTGACTAGCATGTAGACGTAAGGATAAAGTACTAATGAAAGCATGCAAATAGCGCCGCTGAGAGACCTTACTTGAGGAAAATAGTAGTCTCCATACTGCCAATCAAAGATTCCCCTCAGAAGACTCTGAATGGGCCCAGAGAAGTCTAATATCCCTGTGTAAGTGTAAGCAATAATGTAGGCTGGCATAGCCATGGGTAGTAAAAAAGCCCATGAGAGAATCTTACGCCCTGGAAAATCACACATTCCCGTGAGCCAAGCGGCACTTACGCCTAGCAGTAAAGTGCCAACGCCAACACCAATCATTAGAATCAGAGAATTTGTTACATAGTCCGTTAGCACGGTTTCGAAAAGGTGTTGCCAGGCGGTTGAAAACGGTAGTAACAGGCTGGCAAATATAACTAACATCGGCAATGCAATAATTGCTGTGACAATTAATAAACTTGTGCGCCAACCGTGACCTGTAGGCTGTCCAGTGGAGTTCAAGGATGGCATTCGGGAGTTTATTTCCAACCCGCACGATCCATGGCTTTAATAGCCTCAGCATTGTTACGTCCTAATTCAGTGACGTTAATGGTGTCTGCCTTAAATGAACCCCACGATTCCAGAGTACTACTGACTTGTACAGCATCTCGTACCGGAAACTCATTGTTGCGATCCGCGTACCATTGTTGACTCTCATCAGATGCCAAGAAACTGATAAGCTGTTTCGCTGACTCGATATTCTTTGCGGCTCGGGTGACCCCGATACCAGAGATATTGATATGAGTACCGCGACCTTTTTGATTGGGCCAGAATAGAGCTACCTTACTTGCCGCATCTTGTTGAGTTTTGTCACTGGATGAGATCATTGCTCCCAGATAGTAGCTATTGACGATTGCCACATCACATTGTCCGGCAGCAACGGCTTTGATTTGATCTCTATCCCCACCCGCTGGCGGGCGGGCGAAGTTACTCACTAATCCCGCAAGCCAAGTCTCAGTATCTGCCATCCCTTGAGTGGCGATCATGCCGGCTACCAGTGATTGATTGTAAATATTACTGGACGAACGAATACAAACTCTGCCTTTCCAAGTTGGTTCTGAAAGTGCCTCGTAGCTACTAAGTTCACTAGGTTGTACTCGATCTTTGGCATAAACCAAAACCCTTGCACGAACGCTCAGTCCGTACCACTGACCATCTAAGCTACGAAGATGAATCGGAATTTTATTATTCAGATCAAAAGATTCGACTGCTTGAAGTACCCCAGTTTCTTGGGCTCGATAAAGTCGCCCGGCATCAACGGTTAATAGTAAATCTGCTGGAGAGTTCATTCCTTCGCTTCTTAATCTTGTAAGTAGGGCGTCACCTTTACTTGTAACCATATTTACGTTGATGCCAGTCTTCTGAGTAAACCGGTCTAAAAGAGGTTTTATCAATGACTCTTGCCGAGCCGAATAAATGTTTACTTCATCTGCAATTATTGACTCTATTGGCGCAATACCTACTAGGCTAACAACTATTGTGGTAATAATGGTATGAAATAACGAGGTAGAACGTTGCATGAAAGAGTCCTTTTTGGAGCACATCTATATGAGAACGGTTATTATTATCATTTACGCGAAAAAAGCAAGTCAGGTTTGTATCTTTGCTGAATAATCTACAACCCTCTGTTAGTCTAAACAGCTTGTAACTAGGAGTTAACTTGATGAATAATTTTTGGCCAGTGCGAGTTTTACGCTTTGTCTCAGTGTTTTTTATACTCTCAGTTTGTCTGGGAATGTATTTTTATCCTGGAGGTAACATACATAACCCAGCTCAGGCAGGCTATTCTTTTACTCACAATTTTTTAAGTGATCTTGGGGGATATCATTCACATTCAGACGAGGTGAATTTTATTTCAGGATTTTTCTTCAATATGTCGATGTTTTTTTTCTCGGCGGTGGGAGTAGCTTTTCTTTATATACGTGCTTTATTTCGCGATGACCATATTAATACACGGCTTTCGTTTGTCGGTTCTTTGTTCTTTTTTGTAGGAACTGTTTTTTTTGCGGGTGTTGGTTTGACGCCCTATGACCTCTACCTTGATTTACATGTGTTTTTTGCTGTCAACGCATTTAGATTATTAGTGCCCGCTGCGTTGCTGTATTTGATCGTTTTACTACGAAGCGAAGTAGATAACCGCTTCGCTTGGGTCACAGCTGGATACTTGCTCTGTGTTGTTGCCTATGTTGGTTACCAGTTATTAGCTGGAAATCCTTTTGACAGTTTAGATGAAATGGTCAGGCAGGCTACAATTCAGAAGCTCATAGTGATAGCTAGTGTAGTTAGTATATTCTCATTGAGTTTTGCCTTTCAAAAGCAGTTAGACATCATTGCTGCAAGATCTAAGATCTAAGAGCTGAGATGGAGAGCTATATTAAAGTTGGGCATAAAAAAAGGGATGCCAGTTGGCATCCCTTTTTCTTGTAGCGGTTAAGTCTGAATACATATCAAACTTAATTTTCTATGAACTCATTAACTGAGTTTTAGAAGTTGTAGCCAGCACTAACGTACCAGAAAGCACCTTCAATACCCATTGGCGAAGTCTCATAGTAGATAGCGCCAAGAACATTACCCGGGACACCTTCTGCAACTGCACCTGCTGAACCATCAATCTTCTCTGCTTCTTGATCGAAGATATTCTGAGCACCAACAGAAACGTTGAAGTTATCGCTTATGTCATAAGTAACTTCTACATCAACTGTCATTGCTGAATCAGCATTAGTACCAAACCAGTCAGCATGCACTGCGTAATACTCGCCAAAATAGTTGGCTCTTACAAATGCACTAACATTTTCCCACTGTTGGTCCATGGTGAAAGTTGCGCGATGGTTAGGAAGACCTTCTTCCAAACGCTTCACTTTGCTATCACTAGTCACATTACCTTGGTCTGACACTTCGGTATCAGTGTAGTTATAAGCCGCACTAAAGTCAGTACTTCCACCCATCAGGTCAGCACTGTAAGTAGCAACAATGTCTAATCCTGAGGTCTCAGTGTTGAAGTCGTTAGTAAAGTAGTTCACTTCACCAATTAGCTCAGCATTAGGAATGCCAGCAGCAGTCATCGCGGCACGCTGTGCATCAGTTGGAGCTGCGTTACTAGTTAGTCCGATACGATCATCGACTTCAATGTTGAACCAGTCAGCTGTTAGTTCTACTTCACCTAAAGTGGCTACGATACCAAATGCAAAGCTCGTAGATTCTTCTGGTTGAAGCTGCTCAGCTCCTAGCTTGAACCCTGGAAGAGTTTGAGCCTGGGTTAACTGACCATCAACAAGAGTAGTCTGAGTGTTTACAACGTTGGCCTGACCCTGAGTAGGTGCACGGAAACCTGTACTGTGCGATCCACGAAGAGCAAGATCATCAGTCAACTGGTAGTTGAACGCTAACTTATAGTTCGTTGTATCAAGGCCGCTACTGTAGTCTTCGTAACGAATGGCACCTTGAACTAACAAATCGTCAGATACTTGGTTTGAAACGTCACCATAGACCGCATAGTTACGACGTGAGAACGCACCGGCAGAATCTGGTGAGAAACCGGCAAAACCGTGAGAGCCTACGTTGAATCCTTGAATTGCATAAGGGCCTGCTACCCAAGAAGATTCTTCTCCTGAAATAACGGAGAAAGTAGTCTCTCTCCACTCATAACCGTAAGCAACGCTAGTAGAACCATATTCTTTAGACATATCAACGTTAAAGGTCTTAGCTAACTGAATGTAGCTACCAGTTTCGAAGTTACGTGGTGAGTCAGGACCCATGGACGGGTTGAACGTGTTGTTCAATCCAAAAGACGCTTCGTTACGACCAACCGATCCGCTGATATCAAAAGAAGTTCCAGCCAATGGTCCAGCTGCAAGCTCTCCGCTTCTACCCATCGTGAAAGATGAGTCAGTGATATTGCCCACAAATCGTGGAGTATAACCACCAGGTGCAGCTTGGTTAAGGATGTAGCAATTTGGATCTGCAATAACTGCATCACGACCAGCGTAATCAGATGGGTCAAGAGCTGTAGGACAGTTACCAGACATGTCACCAGTAACATCAGCTATTAGACGAGTTCCATCACCTTTGGTGAAAACGCCGCCACGGCCATCAGGGTTACGGTAGTAGAATCCACCATCGATATCTCGTTCAGAGTAGTTACCAAACATATAAGCTTCTCCGCCATTACCCAGATCCAAGCCTGAGTTGAAGAAGAAAGTAACGTCATCATCAATGATTGGCGCACCCCAAATTTGAGCTGGACGAGTCACTGAGTTGTTACCTGCGTTAATCAGTGACTGAGCATCTGGACGCTGAACGCTGCGCGAAGTAGCTTCATTTTCTTTCATCTGGAAGCTAATGTTCATAAAGCCTGCATCGGTGAGAGGCATGCCAAAGTTACCCATGACTACAGTTGTGTCACCATCACCTTCACTGAATTGACCTTGCTTAACTTTCAAGCTTCCGCCTTCGGCAGAGTCGTTCAATACGAAGTTGATTACGCCAGCAACAGCATCAGAACCGTACTGTGCCGCAGCACCATCACGAAGAACTTCTACTGATTTTAGAGCGATACTCGGTATTACAGAGATATCTGGACCCTGTGAACCATCGTTTACACCGCCGCCTTGGAAGGCGATAACTGATGCACGGTGACGACGCTTGCCGTTAACCATGATCAATGTACTGTCAGAAGACAGACCACGAAGGTTAGCTGGACGGATCATGCTCGCCGCATCACTAATCGGCTGTAAGTGAACGTTTAATGAAGGAACAGCGCTTTGAAGCTGCATCATCAGATCGTTACTACCAGCTCTTCCGAGCTCATCGGCACTGATAACGTCAACTGGGACTGGTGAATCACCAACAGACCGTGGCGCTCCACGAGAACCTACAACTACAACCTCTTCCAAGGTGGCAGTAGTCTCAGCCGCCGCTGGTAATACAACACCACCAGCAATTATTGCAGCTGCAATAGTGTTAATTTTCCAAATATTTTTAGTTTTCATAATTCTCCCCTAGAGAAATTGATAACATGTTTA
>Ga0206131_10005382_pt1 | contig 13559 bp, 10 predicted proteins | sample Helgoland_Spring_FD_148636 | JGI IMG/M metagenome (GOLD analysis project Ga0206131, IMG submission 148636) | Pelagic subsurface seawater microbial communities from Kabeltonne, Helgoland, North Sea - Helgoland_Spring_Bloom_20160517_1 | ecosystem: Environmental > Aquatic > Marine > Epipelagic ...
AGTCAAATAGGGTATGTTGTTACTACTGGTGTTACAACAGGTAAAATACTTGTTGAAGTTTCTTTAGAGGCTTCAATTTCATTAATTTCTGCAAAGGAAAGTGAGGTAATAACTCTAAATAATAGTTCCACAGGTACTAGGGTAGGTGGTTTAATGACTGTAAATGGTGGTGATAACACTAAGGTTGATATCTCTTCTGGTTCTGGAATAATTGTAGATAACTATACAAATGCGGAAATCCCAGTTTTAACACAGGTTGCTTGGGATACGATAACAGGTGTTACATTAACTAGTTTAACTGGTGATGTGGCGACTTTACTATTTTTAGATACAAATGGGTCACCAGTACAATTCGCATTAGCAACACCTCCATCAGAATCTGATAAAAGAGATTATATATATTTAGGTATTGTTGGACACCCAGGACCATCAATATCAAACATATTCAATACACCAATACAAATTGTTTCACCTATAAACCAACACGAAGATTTAACTTCATCTATTGGTCCGTTTAGTAAAAATGGAAATGTAGTTAGTAATATTATAGGTACATTAGAACTACAAAAAACCAGTGGTAACTCATTTATTTATGGGGGTAATTTCCACAACAACCCTAAAGTACCATCAAACATAGCAACGGGAACTCTTTCTGGTTCTACACTTATATACGCTAAAGGGACAGCGGTTTTAGGTCCAACTAGTGTTAATATAGACAATAGTAACTACGACCCAAATGGTTTAGGTACTATTACACCATTGCCAGGTAATAATTACACTACAGCTAGAATATGGCACTCACCATTAAATAACCTTTTAGTGTTTCAGTATGGTCAATTTAGTTATACCACATTAGCTACCGCTAGAGACAGTTTCCCTACTGAGGATTACTTATCACCACCAGGGTTAGATGTAGCAGCATATGTTCTTGCAGTATTAATTTATAAGGATGGTGCGGTAAATTTAGATAACGCTTTAGTTGTTCCACAAGGGAAATTTGCTGGAACAGGTGGAGGTGGAACGTCACCAGATACACTCCAATCTGTGTATGATAACTCAAACACTAATCCCGAAATATTAACAGATGCAACAAATGGGTCAGTTGATATTAGAGTGGGGTCTGGTTCAGATTCAGATAATTTAATTAGATTCCAACAAAATAGTGGTACGGTTAACGCATTTATAACGGGTGAAGGTAATTCATCTTTTAATAATATTAGTGGTGACACATTACAATTAAACACCGTAGTACTCAACCCCACTGGTACTGACATATTAGTAAGGAATTCAACTACAGGTGTAGTAGATTATAGACCAGTAAGTGGTATCACACCAGATTTAAATACATTTGTAACTGGATTTACATACAACGAAAACAACACATTCACAATCTCTGATAACGCTGGTTCAGCGTTTACAGCAACAATTAATCAAGTAAGTGGGTTAACTGTAAATGGTATATTATCCGCAACAACGTATACAGGTATCACTCTTAATAGTTTAGATGATGTAACTACTGGAATACCTACCACACCAGATAATACATATCAAGGTAGAATGGTGTATTTTGACGTAGCGTCTAATGGGTGGTTATCTACAGAAGAATACGTATCAACAGGTACTGTTACCATATGGGGTAAAAAAGGGTCTGCTGGAACAATAGATAAAGGACTTCCTGTTTATATTGTGGGGTTTGATGATGATATTCATGAGGTAGAGATGGCCAACTCATCAACAGGTACAACAATGCCAGTAATTGGGTTTACATCTGAGAGTTTTGATAATACAAACATTAACCCAATTGTTACTTTTGGTAAACTAACGGGCATTAACACAAGTAGTGGTACAACAACACTTAATCCTAATGGTGAAACATGGGTAATTAATGATGAACTATATATATCAACAACTACTGGTGGACTAACTAAAAATAGACCAGCTGGAACAGACACGCAAATACAAAGGATTGCTAAGATATTAAAAGTGGGTGCAGTAGATGGTCAGTTATTTGTGTTTAACACGGCACGTACCGCTGGGTTACCAAATTTAACAACCGATTATTTATGGGTTGGTAACGGTAATGATACACCACAAGAAGTTATTAAAACAGATGTGGGTATTACTACGACAGGATTTACATACAACGATAATAACACATTTACTATATCAGATAACGAGGGTTCAGCGTTTAATGCAACTATTAATACCGTTACTGGATTAACTGTTAATGGAATATTATCAGCAACAACAATTTCAGCAACAACGTTTTACGGAGATGGTAGTAACCTTACTGGGGTTGGTGGTGGTCCATCACTAAGAGAAGTTACTGGCACAACTACCTTCGCAACGGCTAATGAAACTGTAAACTGTACATCTGGGACTTTTATAGTAAATCTACCAACAGCGGTAGGTATTCAAGGAACTACTTACACATTAGTTAATAGTGGGACTGGAATAATAACATTAGACCCATCTGGGTCAGAAACAATAAATGGGTCATTAACAATTGACTTAAAACGACAATACATAAGTAGAACTGTACAATCAAATGGTTCTAACTGGATAGTTACATAATAAAAAGAAATTAAAAATTAAATAATATGAGTTATACACCACCATTAGACGCTGAAGTAACAGCATTCAAAACAACAGCACTGTTAGCAAGTGGGGCAACTTATGATTCATCCGTAGATTGGGATGGGAATGTCGATGGATATTCACAAGTTCAAACAGAAATATTGTCGTCACACGATGGGACAATTGCTATTGATTTTTGTGAAGATGCAGCATTTACTGATGTAGTTAGAAGTTTATCAATACCCTATGTAGGTGCAAATGGTTATCAGTTTTTTGCAGCACCCGCTTTTGGAAATTATATAAAGTATGAGTTTACTAGTACAACAACTGGTATGACTGATTTTTATTACACAACAAAACTTTTAACAACATCGATAAGTCCTCAATTACTTACAACGGATGCTTTTATTGCACCATCAATGGTAACAGAGTTAGGTAGAAATATACAGGTTGGTACTAACCCTAGCGGCACATTCTCTAATGCAAAGGTTGATGGGGTTGCATTTCAAACAACTGATAATTTAGTAACTGGTGCGACTTTTAGTTCGGATGTTATAGATGCACAAGGATATACACAAGTTCAAACACATATTGTAGCCGACCAAGATGGTACGTTAGGTTTTAAATTTTGTTCTACATCAGATTGTAGTGGAACTACTGTTGGTGCTGATGGGGTTGAGAGGTATCTTTCCGTTCCATATTCTTCAGCCAACGGATTTCAACTCTTTGCGGCACCAGCATTTACACCTTACGTTCAATACACTTTTGAAAATACAGGTACAGGTACAACAACACAATTATTTTATGAAACCAAATTATTAACTAAGGCTTTAAGTGGTCAATTATTGGGTCTTGATGCATTCGTATCTCCATCTATGGTTGCCAACTTAGGTAGAAGTATCATTGCTGGTGTTGAGGGGTCTACATTCCAAAATGTAAATGTTGCTCAAACAACTAATGATGATGGTACATATCATAGTTTACAAGTAGTAAATGGTGCTAGACCATCACAATTACCTGGTAGAACCCCAGTAAAAATAGTTATAGATATTAGTAACACCGATACTTTGGTACATACCGTTACTGCGGGTAAAACATTTTACGTAACTGATTTGAATATTTTTATTGAGAATAGTGCAAATAGCCTAGGTAGACTAAACCTGGTTGATAGTCTTGTTGGGGCAACACCTATAGTATATCCAATGATAATACAAGACCCAGAAAGTAAAGCAACTGCAGACCTTATTAATAGCCACACATTTACAGAACCTCTAGAGTTTGATACAGGTGTATATGTTGATATTGTGATTGGAACTCTAGAAGTAGTTGGTATATTAAGCGGATATGAAGAATAATAATAATAAAAGAAAACAATAATATGAAATACGCACTAATAAAAAACACATTAAAAATAATATCAATTAAAGAAGTTGAAATCGATAGTGTTAGCTTCATTATCAACATCACAAGCACAAAGGATGAAATATATACTGAACAATATATCACCTCTGATGAAGTACTAGAACGACTAATAGAAATAAATAGAGAATTCAATTACCGAACTATTACAGATTGGTGGAATTCTTTTGAATAGTAAAATAAATTAATAGTTATGAAATCAATAGTTACATCACAAAATGCACGAAGTGTTAGTTCGGGTTCTATGACTGACCACATGCAATGGGGTGACCATCTTAATGGTACAGTAAAAAAATATTCTATAATCGCTGATGCAATAAATCCCGATAAAAACATAGACGATAATAACACCACTCACCCATACAAGGAGTCGGCTCAACGTAAATATTATGGGATGGTGGAATCATTGTGGAATAGTGGTATACTAAAAGACGATATGAAGGTTATGGATTTAGGGTGTGGTCTATGTACTACATTATACAACCTAAATTTACAATTTAAAAATTACGAAATAAAAGCGGATTTTTATGGTATAGACCATAATGAAGAACTATTAAAGTTATTTACTTCACACTTACTACAGTTTTGGGTTGATAATGAATTAAGTATCGGATTAAAGGATATTATGAAATTTGATTTATCAGATTACGATTTAATACTATCATACCAACCATTTAAAGATGATTATGTGGGTAAAATGTATGATAAGGTTTTTAGGGAAATGAAAATTGGGTCAATATTTTATGAACATAGTGGGTTTAGTAGTTGTCGTGAAGTTTTAATGGATGTATCATCCAAAAATAATATGGAAGAAAAAGTTTTATTATTCGGTGGGGAGAAACAAACCATATTTATAAAGAGATAGAAAACTATATTTAATTAACCTCATCACCATAGATGTCTTTTTTAATTATACATCTTTCTTTTATGAGTTTTTCCACGTAGGCAAACATCTTTAACCCATTCTTTTCACAATACTCTTTTAATAGTTTATGTGTTTGTAGTGTTATTTTTATCTATAGTATATTAAAATAGATATATAATTTATATAATAAACCGAATTATTTAAGTATTTATAAGTAGTTACTTAGGTATATGAATAATAAAAAAAAACGTTGTATCGTTATTTCTGGAGGTGGGGCAAAGGGAGCTTTTGCTGGTGGAATAGTTGAATATCTTACTTTAGTGGAGAAACGGGATTATGATATGTATGTTTCTTCCTCCACTGGAACATTAGTGCAATTACTATCATCAACTGGGGATATACAAAAATTAAAGGAGGGTTATACAACGGTCACTAATAAGGACATATGGAAGATAAATCCATTTAAAGTTACCAACAATAAAAATGGTAAAATTAAAGCTGAGATAAATTGGTGGAGTGTTATTAAGAATTTATTACCAAGATATAGATTAAAAAAAAGTGAAGGTTTTCCTTGGATTAATATTGTTAATACTAAGGTTTCTATTTCTTTTGGTGATTCAAGTAATCTACTTGGGTTGATTAAAAGATTTATGAGTCAAAAGGAATACCTTAGAGTTAAAGAAGAATTAAATAAAGAATTAATTGTTTGCGTTGTTAATGCAACTCTTAAGAAGGTTGAATATAAATCTTCTAACGATTGGGGTTATGATGATTTCTGTGAATGGACACAAGCATCATGTAGTGCTTATCCATTTATGAGTCCAGTACTAAAAAATGAATATCAATATGTAGATGGTAGTATATTGGAGTCAACTCCAATTCAAGAAGCGATTAATAGAGGTGCTACGGAAATCGATGTAATTATACTTAAAGAAGAGAACCCTAAATTCGAAGTAGAATATATAAGAAATTTAATTCATGGTATACTTACTGAAATTGATATTATGCATAATGAGTTATCAAAGGGTTCTGTTCAAATAGCTAAATTAAAAGTTAAGGATGAGGAAATAATACTTAATTTTTATTACACACCTAGAAAGTTAACTAATAATAGTCTTGTATTTGATAAGGACATTATGACTGAGTGGTGGAAAGAAGGTTATGAATATGCTAAGACAAGGGAATTTAAATCATATAAGATAATTAAGGGTAGAAAAGCTAAGTTAATCAATAAGGTTTAGTTATCACCATATATATCTTTAGGCTTTTTACACTTATCTTTAATTAACTTCTCAACAAATGCAAACATCTTTAGACCATTATCTTCACAATAATCTTTTAATATTTTATGTGTTGTTGGTGTTATTTTAAGGTTTTTAGTACGTTTCATCACTATTTATTATATAAGTATGTCGAAAGTAAGAAAAAAATCATACTAATTATGGTGTATACACACCATAATAATTTCTTTTGTATTTTTCACGCATATTTATTATTAAACAAATTAAAATAATAACTTTTTAAAAAAATTAATAAATGGCTGATAAAGTATTCGTGAGTCCTGGTGTGTACACATCGGAAAATGACTTAACATTCGTAACACGTCAAGTTGGTGTAACTACACTTGGGCTTGTTGGAGAAACAACACAAGGACCAGCGTTCCAACCAATATTCGTAAGTAATTACGATGAGTTCACATCATTCTTTGGTGGACAAAACGCAACAAAAATAAAAGATACAGGGGCACCTAAGTATGAATTACCATATATTGCTAAATCTTATCTATCACAATCAAACCAATTATACGTAAGTAGAGTTCTTGGTTTTTCTGGTTATGATGCTGGTTTATCTTGGGGTATTACGCTTGACGCTGCTTTAGATAGTTCAACAACTGGTGTAACTGGTGGAATTTCTTCTGCTTCTTTAATTGAATATACCGCAGATACCACTACTGGAATACTTACAACTATTGTATCAAGTGACCCATTGGTTCAATCTCTTTGGGATGATGGACTACTTACAAGTGAATTAGCCTATTTAGGAACTGCTGCTACTGCTAGTACACCAACAAATATTGGTGTTGTTTGGGATAAGACTGGTGACACATTTAGTGGTGCATCAATTTCACATTATGTAACTAATACAGGTGCATTTGGTAGTTCAACAACTGGTGTTACGAGTGGTGTAACTGTTCATTATACTGGTACTGGGTATTCAGATACAGAAAATAAATTAGTTTCACTTTTAAGAAGTAGAGGTTCTTATGCTGGTGAGGAAGTAATTAACTTTGAAGTTACAGGTTCTACTGATATAGGATTTAGTTCTACATTAGTTGATGCTGAAACAAACGGTAAAGGTACTTTCGGTATTACTGGAACATCAACTGCAAGTGGAGCATTTAGTTATTCATTATCATTTGATAAGACTAAAAAGAATTATCTTACTAGAGTACTTGGTAGATATGCTGATGACGGTAAGACTGCATTATTCGTTGAAGAATTATTTGATGGGATGTTTGAAGATTTATACGATGCTGATAAAATTAGAGGTATAAATATTGATTCACTTATTGATTATGATAATGACTTCGATAATTATAGACAGGAATATCAACCAGCAGTAACTCCATGGGTTGTTTCTGAACTTAGAGGTACAAACCTTTTAAGACTTTTCAGACTCCATACAATTTCTGATGGTAATGCTGCTAATAGTCAATTTAAAATATCTATACAAAATATTAAAATAACAGATAAAGAATTTGATGTCGTTATAAGGTCATACTATGATAGTGATGCTAAACCAGTTATTCTTGAGAGATTCTCAAGATGTGACATGAACCCAACATCTAAAAACTTCGTTGGTAAGAGAATCGGTACAACTTCTGGTGAATTTGCTTCTAAATCTAACTTTGTATTAGTTGAGTTGGAAGAGGAGTCAGATACTTCGGATTCGTTTCCAGCTGGATTCTTAGGATTCCCAGTTAGAGATTACCAAGCGTTTAACAATGTAACGGTACAAGACCCAACAATTGAATATAAACAAACATATGGTGAATTCGAGAACAAGCGTAAATTCTATTTAGGTCTTTCTGCTACTAAAGGTATTGACCAGGATTTCTTTGATTATAAAGGTGTACCAGAAAATGATGAGTTAAGTATGTGGACTGGTTTAACTAATGGTTTCCACATGGATAAAGATGCAACTGGAGCAACAATTGATAATGTTGAAATAATTATCAACAATACAGGTGGTACTTATTCTCCAATTTTCTTATTTGATGTAGGAAATGCTGAATTTAGAACTGAAGCTGATGTTGAAGGTACTGATTATGAAAAAGTTTATGCTAGAAAATTCACATTCGCACCTTATGGTGGTTATGATGGATGGGATATTTATAGAACTGAAAGAACAAATGACGATAAATACTTAATTAACGGTACTAAAGGTCAATTAGGTCTTTTGACTGGTTCATTCTCTAATAGAGCACTTTCTAATGGTGATAATGGTATTAATTCAGATTATTATGCTTACTTAGAAGCAATTTGGACATTCCAAAATCCAGAAGCAACAAATATTAACGTATTCGCTACTCCTGGTATTGATACATTTAATAATTCTAACTTAATAGAGGAAGCTATTGAAATGGTAGAGCAAGATAGAGCTGATTCGCTTTATATTGTAACTACACCAGATACAGATGCTTCTGGAGATGTACTTTTAGCTGAAGATGTGATTGACCAATTAGATGGTGAATTTGATTCTAACTATACAGCTACATACTGGCCTTGGATTCAAATTAATGATGCTGAGAATAATCTTTATATCTACGTTCCACCTACAAGAGATGTTGTAAGGAACATTGCACTTACAGATAATATTTCTTTCCCATGGTTCGCAGTAGCGGGTGTGCAAAGAGGTGATGTTAATGCAATTAAAGCTAGAAAGAAACTTACACAAACTGAAAGAGATACACTTTACGATGGTAGAGTTAACCCAATCGCAACTTTCGCTTCAGAAGGTATTAAGATTTGGGGTAACAAAACACTTCAAGTTAAAGATACTGCTCTTAATAGAATTAACGTTAGAAGACTTTTATTACAGTCAAGAAAACTTATTTCTGCTGTTTCTATTAGATTATTATTCGAGCAAAATGATGATATCGTAAGAAACCAATTCTTATCACTTGTTAATCCTATCTTAGATAATATTAGAAGTGAAAGAGGTCTTACAGATTTCAGAGTTGTTTTAGATAGTGACCCAGAATCAATAGATAGAAACGAACTTTGTGGTAGAATATTCCTTAAACCAACAAGAGCGTTAGAGTTTATTTGTGTTGAGTTCAATATAATGAACACTGGAGCAAGCTTCGATGATATTTAAATCGATATAACTTATAAAATCAATTAAGTCCCTTCTAAGGGACTTTTTTGTTTTTTATGAGTATTTATATATAAACAAATAATATGGCTAAGAAACTAAAGATAAATGAGCAACAGTTAAGTGTTATCGTTGAATATATTAAAACAGGTGATGTAAAGCCTATTATAAAGGAAGAGCTATTAGAAGAGGGGAAATTAGCTAACTGGATGATGGCTGGTCTTGCTACATTAGCTAGTATGGGTGGTTCCGTACAAGCTCAAAGTGAAATAGATAATAGTGGTATTAATAATGTAGAAGCTTTAATATCGCAAGCACAAAAAGTTTCTAATGAATTAAAAAGTGATGGTGATAAGGCTAAATTATTTAGAGATGCGGCCAAAGAACTTAATATTCAGAATATTGAAGATTTAAAACAAATAAACCCAAAAGATGATAAGATAATAAAATTATTTAAAACTAAAAATCTTAAGACTGCTGACAGTAAGGTAAAACGAGGTGGGGTTGTAACGAGTATAGAGATTACTAGGGATACTACCTTTAGAGATTTACCAGCACCGTTAATAGTTGATTCAACAATGGAAACTAATTTAACTGGTGACTTATTTGTTACGGGTGCTTTTGACTTAAATGAAGATGTTGCTGAAGAATTAGCTACCTCATTAGAGGCAATTAAAATGCAAAATGGTACACTTAAAAATGTAAAGATTCATTCATCAACGGATAAAGAACCAATTAGTGATGAGTTATCAATAAGACTTGTTTCTGGTGGCTATACTGGTGATAATGAAGGTCTTTCTAAAGCTAGGAAAGATGGTATTTATAATTACTTAGTTAAAAAATTAGGAATAGATTCATCATTAATTAAATTAGATATACAATGGGAACAAGGTCCAGATGTATATTCATCATCAATGAGTAGTGCTGATAGAGCGTCAGCAAGAGATTTAGAAGGTACTAGTGAGGCTAGGGAAGTAGGTGTTACATGGGATGCTACTTTTATAGTACAAGGTGATGACAATGATAAAGTTTATGATGTAACAGTTAGTGTATTAATTGGTATTAGTAGTGTTGAGACTCCACTTAAGGGTGGTTATAAACCAACTAAGAGTGGTAAAGGAAAAATGACAATTATGAAGATTGTTCCAGGTATGAAAAAATTGAAGTGTGATAATAAAAAATGTTTCTTCACTAACTAATTAGCGAAATTTTGTACACACACTCCACCTACAACTGATACAGAAATGAATCTAATATTATTATTTAAAAGATTTTTTCTGTGACCTCTATTTTGTATACCAGCATCAACTAAGAGTGATAATATAAGTGGTATTGGGTCATCCTTTGTGAATGTTCCAACAGAAACTAAATTTTCAGATACATTTAGATTAAATAATTTAAATCTATCACTAGCTCGATTACCATTAGAATCATAGTGACTAATCTTATTAGTATTATATAAGTATTCTGCATGCCCTTTAGTTATTGTATACATGTCATAGTTAAACGCTAAAGTATCTAATGGTGTTATACTGTTTAATATAATTATTAATTCTTTAGCGGCTTTAATTCGTTCTAATATTACATCTTTACCACTTATAGTTTTTGAATTACTTGTTTTATTAGACTTAGTAACACTTCCAGATGTTGATTTAATTTTCATTTTACCAGAATTAATGCGTTCAATAAAATTATTATTAAATTTAATATATACCTCAACATGAGGTATGAATGACTTAGGATTAGACCGTAACTCATTTATTTCAGTAACCATACTTATTTCTAAGTTAGTTTGTGTGAAAGCTAAGGCTGATATAAACACTAATAAAATTACTGTTAAATTCTTCATAAATTTATAATTATAGTACAAATGTACAAAAAAGTTTTCATTATACCAAACATTTATTACATTATTTTTTCATAAGTTATAGTACCACAATCATAAATTCTATAAATTTGTCGTTTAAGCATTATTTCATGTTCCGTTAATTTAGAGTCATAGCCATCACTAATTAGTATATCTTTTCTATATTTAAATCTATGTTCTCTCTTATTGTCAATTATGTAAAAATAATTAGGTTTTGAATTATTCATATACTTGAAATCTAATTTATCATATAAATTACCAGTGGACCATCTTCTGTCAGCGTAACTTATTATTCTAGTTGGGGTATATGTTTTAATAAAATATTTAAGTAATTTACTAGCACCACCTGTAACAGTTGTATTTAATTTATTACAGAACCTAATTAATTCATAATTATTATCTTTATGGTTCAACCCTAATACCTTCCTTAAATTACTAAAAGTCATTATGCTAACTAATTCATCATCGTAATATAGACCTATATTATATTTACTACCAACAGCACCTTGTATATGATTTTCATTAAGGAATATAGTTTTATCTTTTGTTTTAACTTCTTTTATCTCACATTTTCTACCATATATCCTTTCATCAGTTAACCCAAGTAAATTTTTAAGTCTTGATTTAACTATATCTTGTTTATATAACCATTCATCTTCAAATATATGAATTAATTTAACATTAATATTATTACATAGTTCTGTTTTATTTAAATGATAACCATTATCAACATACTTTTCAGAATGCCAATAAAGACCGTTAAACTCAATAGCTATATTTTTATCTGGAATATAAATATCTAACTCAAGAGGTGTGATAATATCTCTGGTATTACTTATTAAGTTTATACCAAGAGAGCTTATAAAATCAAAAACTTCAAGCTCACTTATAGATACCCCACTTTTTTTGGGGTGACATATCGTACAAGGGTTAGTTGTTATTTGGTATCTATGATATAGTACATTTCTGTTAATACTGTAATTATTATTACATAAACCACATTTTATTATAATATCATCTTTTATTATATCTATTATATCTAACTCTTTATATTTTATAATAAAATCATTTTTTTTCTTATCATAACCTTTAACTCTATTCTTATTTATTAGTAATGGACTTGATACACCATACTTAGTAATATTAGTTTTTCGTATCTTATCCTTGACTGATGGTAATTTACTTATATGATTAATACCATGTTTATCAATAGTTTTTTCTTTGATATATTCAGTATCCTTAAATATATTATCAACACCATATTTATTCAATGTAGTTTTCTTTATTTTATCTTTTACATCATCTGAATGTGATGGTGATACCCCACCATATTTTTTTATATTAGTTTCCTTTACTAAATTAATATGTTTATCACTTTTATTAGTACAAGATATCGAGCAATATGTACCATAACCTTCTCTAAGTGATTTTTTAAAGTTTAAGTTAGTACCACATTCACATTGTGGTATGGAATTAATATCGTTAATATAATGCCATATTTTAACTTTAAATTGTATCGTAGATAACTCACCATTACAGTAGTTAATAATACTATTATATAAGTTAATGTTATTATTGATAAGCCATTTTTCTCTAGTTCTATGACCAGATTTATTATCATCTATAAAATATTTTATTAAATTATTCATTTTTTTATAAAGTTAGATATTTATTATTAAAGTTAGATACATTTATCTAGCAAATATAATGATAAATATTAACAAAAACAACAAAAACAACAATTATGGCTGATTTATTAATGAAAATGCCTGTTCCTTACGAACCAAAGAAGAAGAACAGATGGCTTTTAAGATTCCCAGCGGATTTAGGAATTCAAGAGTGGTGGTTAGCGTCTGCTTCAAGACCATCTATAACACAAAATGAGGTTGAGATACCTTTCCTTAACACATCTACATGGGTAATTGGTAGATTTACATGGGAATCTATTTCAGTAACATTTAGAGACCCTATTGGACCTTCTGCTGCACAAGCAATTATGGAGTGGGTTAGACTTCAATCAGAGTCAATTACAGGAAGACAAGGTTATGCAGCTGGATATAAGAAAGATGTAGAGCTTGAAATGCTTGACCCAACTGGTGTTGTGATTGAGAAGTGGGTACTACAAGGTACAATGCTTACAAATGTTAACTTCGGTGATTTATCAATGGATGATGATGCGATAGCTGATATCACTGCTGATTTAAGATTCGATAGAGCAATATTACTCTTTTAGTAAATATTTAATTTTAAGACACTTATTAAAATATACGGACTTAGGACCGTTATAGCTTCGGCTATTTAAAACACTCATACATATCGCTATCTATAAGTGTTTTTTTATGCTTTAAATTTTAATTTTTTGTAAAACTTTACTTCATATATTTATTTAGTAAATTAATAACATAAATAATTTTATAAAAAAACGTTTTAAAATGAGTAATAAAAAACCAAGTG
>Ga0206131_10005386_pt1 | contig 13548 bp, 5 predicted proteins | sample Helgoland_Spring_FD_148636 | JGI IMG/M metagenome (GOLD analysis project Ga0206131, IMG submission 148636) | Pelagic subsurface seawater microbial communities from Kabeltonne, Helgoland, North Sea - Helgoland_Spring_Bloom_20160517_1 | ecosystem: Environmental > Aquatic > Marine > Epipelagic ...
AATGCATGAATTTCTTTCCAATAGATCCAAGGGATTTGCTTACACTCCCATAATTGCATCTGGTAAGTCAGCTTGTGTTTTACATTATATTGAAAACAATAAAAGCTGTAAAGACGGAGATATTATTTTAATGGATTTTGGGGCAGAGTATGCAAATTATGCTTCGGATTTAACAAGATGTATTCCAGTAAATGGGAAATTTACATCTAGACAAAAAGAGGTATATAATTCTGTTTTACATGTGAAAAATGAAGCTACAAAATTGTTAAATCCCGGAGTTTTTCTAAATGATTACCACAAACAAGTTGGGAAGCTTATGGAGGAAGAATTATTAAAGCTAAATTTAATTTCTTCAAAGGACATCCAAAATCAGGATTCTAAATGGCCTGCCTACAAAAAATACTTTATGCACGGAACATCTCATTATATTGGTTTGGACACGCATGACGTTGGTTCTTGGACAGAGCCCATTGAAGAAAATATGGTATTCACAGTAGAGCCTGGAATATATATTCCTGAAGAAGGGATTGGAATAAGATTAGAAGACGATGTAGTTGTTCAAAAAAATAGTGCTCCTAAAAACCTGATGGAAAATATTCCAATAGAAGCAGAAGAAATTGAGGATTTAATGAACTAAGATGAAGAATGAAAAATTAGAAGATAAGTTAAAAGAATCCAAACTTGGTGGTGGTCAAAATAGGATTGATGCACAACATAAAAAAGGGAAACTAACAGCTAGAGAAAGACTAGAATTATTGCTTGACAGCAATAGTTTTGAGGAAATTGGGGGATTTGTAACCCATAGATCTACAAATTTTGGATTAGAAAAAACTAAATTTTTAGGGGATGGAGTAATTACTGGTTACGGTACGGTTAATGGAAGATTGGTTTATGTTTATTCTCAAGATTTTACAGTTCTAGGAGGCTCTCTTGCAGAAGCTCACGCTGAAAAAATATGTAAAATAATGGAGCTAGCTATGAAAAATGGGGTTCCTATTATTGGATTAAACGATTCTGGAGGAGCAAGAATTCAAGAAGGGGTGGTTTCTCTTGGGGGCTATGCAGATATATTTTACAACAATACCAAAGCATCAGGAGTTGTTCCACAATTATCGGCAATTATGGGCCCTTGTGCAGGTGGTGCAGTTTACTCTCCAGCGCTAACAGATTTTATATTCATGACCAAAAATACATCTTATATGTTTGTCACTGGTCCAAATGTTGTAAAGACAGTTACTAATGAAGAGGTTACTGCTGAAGAACTTGGCGGTGCCGAAACCCACATGGTAAAATCTGGAGTAACCCATTTTGCTTGTGAAAACGAATTAGATACTATTGAAAATTTAAAAACTCTACTTTCTTATATTCCTCAAAATTGTGAAGAAATTCCCGAAAATTTATCTTATGATTTTCAAGATGAAAAAAGACCACAGCTCGATCTTGTAATACCTGAAAATCCAAACCAACCATACGATGTAAGAGAAATTATTCATCAGCTTTCAGATGCTGATAGTTTCTTTGAAGTTCACAAAGAATTTGCAGAAAATATAGTGGTTGGATTTTCTCGTTTAGCAGGAAGATCCATTGGGATTATTGCAAATCAACCAGCTGTACTTGCTGGAGTATTGGATGTGAATGCTTCTGTAAAGGGTGCAAGATTTGTAAGGTTTTGTGATGCGTTTAACATTCCTCTTCTAGTTCTAGAAGATGTTCCTGGATTTCTTCCTGGGACTGACCAAGAATGGAATGGAATTATCACAAATGGAGCAAAACTATTGTACGCTTTTTGTGAAGCAACAGTTCCTCGAATAACGGTGATAACTCGTAAAGCATATGGTGGGGCTTATGACGTGATGAATTCCAAACATATTGGTGCAGATATGAATTTTGCGTGGCCAACAGCAGAAATTGCAGTTATGGGAGCTAAAGGAGCTGCTGAAATAATTTTCAAAAAAGAAATACTTAATTCTAAAAATCCTGAAGATATACTTCAGGAAAAACAAAACGAATATGCAGCAATGTTTGCCAATCCTTATAATGCAGCTTCAAGAGGCTATATAGATGAAGTTATTTTACCTTCAAACACGAGAGAAAAATTAATTAAAGCATTTAAAATTTCAGAAAATAAAAAGGCAACTATTACTAAGAAAAAACATGGTAATATTCCATTATAGAGAAACTCAATGATTTGAAAAAAAATAATAAATACATTCAGGTTATAATTTTTCTAAGCAGTTTTGCTCTATTGGGCTTTTTACTAATTCAATTGTACTGGGCTAAGAATACTTTCAACGAGAAAAAAAATAATTTTCAGACATTATTTGAGATTTGTGTGACTGAAATTGGGGATGAGCTAAGAGAAAAAATTCTAAACGAATCCAATTATTCCATTCCTAACATCGGAGGAAATATTTTACCTATCCAAAATAGATTTGGAAGTAAATCTGAATTTTCAGACACCCTTAAAAAAATAAGTAGCTCTGATAAGTCAATTTCAGAAAAAAGAAAAAATTTATTTAGAATAATTAATAAAAAACTTGCGCTTAACATAAATATTAATCTGGAAAAGGTATTGGATGAGAAAGAAGTAATTTCATTAATTGAGATATCATTAGAGAAACATGGGATAAAAAATGATTTTCATTATAGTATAACAGATGAAAATGGTCTTTTGTTTATTTCAAACTTTGAGAATATTGACAATTCTATTTTAGAAAGATCTACCAGCTATTCTGTGGAGTTTTTAAATGACGACTTATTTACAGAAAAAAGAGTTTTTACTTTATATATTCTTAAACTTCGTTGGTCAATTGCAAAATCCTTTACTCCTATTTTTTTACTTTCAATGGTCTTGATTTTAATTATTCTAGGAACATTTATTTATAGTATTAGAATAATTCAAAATCAAAAGAAAAACACTCGAATTAAAACAGATTTTATCAATAATATGACACACGAATTAAAGACACCTATTGCTACAATTGGCCTTGCTTGTGAAGCATTAACAGATAAAAACATAAAGCTAGATAATTCAAGTAAAAATAGGTTTCTTAAAACCATAAAGTCTGAAAATGAAAGATTGGGAAAGCTAGTTGAAAATGTTTTAGAAAGTTCTGTTTCTGTAAAAGCTAGTCCAGAACTTAAATTAGAAGTTTTTAATATTGAAGAGGTAATAAAAAAAGCTATTAAATCTATTCAACTTTCTTACAACACCAGAGATGGTAAAATTAAGACTGACTTTTTGGCTCATAATAAAATTATTGAAGCGGACAAGCTTCATATAACCAATGTGATTCACAATTTATTGGACAATTCTTTAAAATATTCTTCTAAATCTCCATTGGTTACTATTTCTACTAGAGATGTAATTGGCGGACTAATTATCAGAATTAAGGATAATGGCATAGGAATTGCAAGAGATAACCATAAAAGGATTTTTGAAAAATTATTTAGAGTCCCAACTGGAGACTTACATAATGTAAAAGGTTTTGGTTTGGGATTGAGCTACGTGAAATCAATTATTGACTTACATAAAGGAAAAATAATGGTAGAAAGTACTCTAGGTAACGGTAGTACTTTTACAATAAATTTTAAATCCTCTAAAATATTAGAGTCATGAATAAAGAAATAAGGGTTTTATTGGTGGAGGATGATTCAAATTTAGGATCAATCACTTCAGATTATTTAAAAGCAAAAGGATTTAATTGCTCATGGAAAACAAATGGGGAGTTGGGATACCGAGAGTTTGTCAAAAACCAGTACGATATTGTTATCTTAGATGTAATGATGCCTATTAAAGACGGATTTAGTACTGCAAAAGACATAAGAGGAATTGATAAAAAAGTTCCTATTATATTTCTTACAGCAAAATCTATGAAAGAAGACACCTTGAAAGGCTTTGAAATTGGGGCGGACGATTACATAACCAAGCCATTTAATATGGAAGAATTAACTGCTCGTATTAGCGCAATTTTAAAAAGAGTTTCATCTGTAACAGAATCTCATTTTGACGATATAAACATTGGCAAACTTACTTTCAATCCAAAAATGCAAATACTGTCGAAAGATGATTTTAGTGTTAGTTTAACCACAAAGGAATCTGATCTTCTTATTTTACTTCATAAAAATGAAAATGAAATTTTAGAAAGGGATCATGCCTTAAAGGCAATATGGGGAGATGACAATTATTTCAATGGAAGAAGTATGGATGTATATATTGCCAAACTTAGAAAACATTTAAAACATGACGAGGATATTCAAATCATCAATGTTCACGGACGTGGATTTAAATTATTAACCTAAAACTACAGGCTTTTAGTTCTTCCCCCGTCTACAGGAAGGTTAATTCCGCTTATATATCTTGCTTTGTCAGATGCTAAAAACACTACAGCATTTGCAACTTCTATTGGCTCAGCGATTCTTTTAAGAGGTACTTGATCTGCCATTTGTATTTCAATTTCACTTTCTTGAAGATTAAGTTTTTGGGCTTTATTTTTTATTATTTCTTTAAGTCTTCCTGTGTTGGTTGCTCCAGGTAGAACATTGTTAACAGTTATGTTATAAGCTCCTAATTCATTGGCTAAAGTTTTTGCCCAATTGGCTACTGCGCCTCTTATTGTGTTGGAAACTCCTAACCCGTTCAATGGTTGTTTAACAGATGTAGAAATAATATTTATTATACTTCCAGCATCTCTACTTTTCATTCCTTGAAGTAAACAGCCAAGTATTTTATGAAAAGATATAAGGTGAAGATTAAAAGCACTGGTTAGCTCTTGGGTATTTGCTTTTTCAAGATCACCGCTTGGTGGTCCTCCAGTATTATTTATTATTACATCATAATTAAGAGGGTTATTATTTACAAATTCTTTTAATTCTAGTTCTAATTCATCTGGGTTTGAAAAATCAAGTGCTATATAGTTGTGTATTTGATGTCCATTGTGAGATAGTTCACCAATTCTTTTTTTTAAAGTTTGGGGATTTCTTGAAACCAATGTTACGTTACCACCAAAATCAGCAAATAATTTTGCAGATTCCCAACCTATTCCTTTAGAAGAGCCTCCAACAAAAATATTTTTATTTTTAAAATTATATGTTTTTTTCATAATTATGACGAAATAAAAATCCCCTGAAGATAGTAATAATTTATTTGTTTAATTTACGTAGAATTCACAAGTTAAAATCCTTAAATAAATATTAAAATTTGTTAATTTTTTTTAAAAAAATTTTTTTTTTAACGTTTTAAAAATGTAAGTTTGAACGTTCTAATGTTAATAACATATATACAATTGTTAACATCAACAAAGATTTTAATAACTAATAATTAAAAATATGAAAAAAATATACTTATCGCTTGTCTTGGGAATATGCACATTATTCTCAATAGGCCAAGGAGTTACTATTGGAAATGGAACCGTAGTAAGTCAGGCCATTCCTATAGAACCATATTACGGCTATTCCTATTCTCAACAAATATATAACTCTGGTTTAATTCAAGGGTCTGGAACTATAACAAGCATTACCTTCTATTGTACAAGTGCGACAGATTTAACTGGAGATTCCGATGCTTGGGTAGTGTATATGGCAAATACATCCAAATCGTCGTTTTCATCAACTACGGATTGGGAGCCTTTATCAAGTCTAACTCAGGTATTTAGTGGTACTGCATCCGTAAATCCTACAGGACAAGTTACAATTGTTTTATCAACACCTTTTGCATATAACGGAACTGGTAATTTACTTATTGCAGTTGAGGAAAATCAAGCTGGCTATGGATCCTCGTCACACGATTTTTATTGTACAGCCATGAGCAGCGCTACTGCAATAACCCATAGAAGTGATATTACTAATGCAGATCCTGCAAACCCTCCTACAGCAACCGGTACAAGGAATTATTTGCCAAATATAACCTTGAATGGTATTCAGCAAAATACTTGCTTAGCCCCTTCATCAATTCTTGACTCTAACACTACATCCTCAAGTTCTGATATCTATTGGTCTGCTAGTAGCAATGAAACTGCTTGGAATGTTGAGTGGGGTGTTTCTGGCTTCACTTTAGGTTCTGGCACATCTTTAATTGCTACTGACACGACAACTTCTTTAAGTGGTTTAAATTCAAATACTGCGTATGATTTTTATGTAAGAGCTGTTTGTGCAGCTGGTGATACGAGTGCATGGGCTGGTCCTTTCAATTTCTCCACTTCATGTGGATCCTATACAGCTCCATATTCTCAAAATTTTGATGCAGTTGCCGATCCTAATTACGATGCATGTTGGAGTGAAATATTATCTTCAACTTCAAATTTTACTCGGATAAATTCTGAAAATTTTTCTGGTGACCCACAAAGATCTGCACCAAATTCTATTGAATTTTACAGCTCAAGTGCTAGCGTTGATGATATGCTTTACTTTATTTCACCTGAATTTTCAGACTTAGACAATTCAAAAGAAGTTAGATTTTATGTCCAAGACAAAGGTTTTAGTTCTTACGCTGGTAATCTTATTGTAGGAATCATGTCTGACCCTTCCAGCGAATCTACTTTTGTTCCCTTAGATACAGTTTTTAAAGCAGATCTTTCTTCTAGTTGGTTAGAAGTTATCGTTCCATTTACAAATTACACTGGTACAGGAAAACATGTAGCTTTAGCATACCAAGTAAAGGGGACCTATGATTACCTATGGATAGATGATTTTACTTACAGGGCTACTCCAACATGTTTTGAACCATCTTCATCTTCATTAGTCGCTTCAAATATTAGTTCAAATTCTGTAGATATCTCATGGACTCCTGGCGCTAACGAAACATCTTGGCAGGTGCAATACGATACTGCAGGTTTTGTTCCTGGAACTGGAACTTTCGCTGTCTCTAGTAATACCACTTACAGTTTAACTGGTTTAACAGCAGAAACATCATATGATCTTTATGTTAGGTCACTTTGTGCACCTGGTGACACTAGTGCTTGGTCATCTATTTCAGGTTTTTCTACTTATGGAGATTGTTCGTCTAGTGGCACTTATGATTATGGCAATAACGAAGACGCTAGTAATGCAACTGGTTTTATGGCCAATACACCTGGTGATTGGATTACTTTAGACTTTACAGCAGGGATTACAGAATCCTGTTGCGATGATTGGTACATAATGGATTCAGCAGATGGATCAGGTAATATTATAGCTACAGGAAACGGATCTATTGTTGGAACATATACTTCAACTACTGGTGAAATATCATTTTTTGTAGATTCTGATGGTTCTTGGTCTGTTGTAGACGGAGTTGGAACACCTGGAGTCGATCATGCGACTTTTGTTTACTCTGCGTCATGTTCTTCTCCTCCTGCATGTTCTGCTCCTTCTGCTTTTACAGCAACAAATGTTACTACATCTTCTGCAGATCTTGGATGGACAGCTGGTACAACTGCTAGTTCGTTTAATTTAGAGTATGGGGCAACCGGATTTGCGATGGGATCAGGAACATATATGTCTGGAGGAACTAATCCATATGCAATTTCCGGTTTAATGCAAGGAACATCTTATGATATTTACGTACAATCAGTATGTTCTACAGGAGATTCTAGTGCATGGGCTGGTCCATTTACTTTCTCTACTTCTTGTGGAGTAAATACAGCTCCATGGAACGAAAGTTTTTCAAGTGCTATGCCAAATTGTTGGTCTGAATCGGGTAACATGACTGCTCTATATAATTCTGGTACAGTTCAAACTGGTGATAATTGGAATTTTACTAATTACAATGCTTATGCTGGTTACTACATGCATATTGGTGGTAATTACCAAGATTTAACTACGTTTCCATTTGGATATTGTGCGTTTGTTAATGGAAATGAAGGAACTGGAACTTACGGTCCAGCTACATTGACTACACCTGAAGTAAGCGTAGTGCCGATAACCAATCCAGAAGTTTCATTTTTATTAAATTCAAACAGAGAATCTGATTCAGTAAATGCAATATTAGATGTTGAAGCGTCTAATGATGGCGGAACTACATGGTCTTCTGTTGCTTCTTTACAAGGAAATACAAATGGTTGGATAAGACAGCATGTATCTCTTTCTGCTTACACTGGCGACACAGTACAAGTAAGATTTGTATATTCAGAACCAGATACTTCAGGTGGTACAGGATCAATTGCACAATTAGACCATATAGCTATTGACGAAATAACTATTGGTGAAGCTGTTACATGTTTTGAGATTTCTAATTTAAGTCTGAGCAACGTTACAGGAAGTAGTGTGGATCTTAACTGGGCAGCTGGTGGATCTGAAGCATCGTGGGATATATTAGCTTCAAGCAGTTCTGGAAATGTAAGTGCACTATCTACAGATACTACTTTCACTTTAACAGGTCTTAGTGGGGCTACAAATTATGACGTTTATGTAAGGGCTGTTTGTGGGGTTGGAGATACAAGTGTATGGTATGGACCAGTTTCTTTATTTACCTATCCTGATGGCCCTAATGGTGTAACTTGCGGACTTGGTGATACCAACGCAACTGTTTTCACAGACGATTGTGAAGATTGGACTGGATGGACTGGAGATTTTGGATCTGGAAATGGAATTTGGAGAACAAATTCAGGTGGTACAGGTTCCGGAGGAACAGGTCCATCTGGAGCTCATGAAGGATCATCTTATTTCTATTTTGAAGGTTCAACAGGATCTAGCCAATTTGACACTGCTACGATTTACTCTCCGTTAATTGATTTATCCGATGCTGTCGGAGGGAGTGCGGAATTAAGTTTCTGGTTGCATGCTTATGGAAATAATATGGGTAACCTACATGTAGGTGCATCTAGTACTTTAACTGGAACATATACTAATTTAGCCATCTTCAGTGGTCAAATTCAAGGTAGTTCAGCTTTAGCATATGCAAATCTTGGTGTTGATTTAAGCGCTTATGTGGGAGATACTGTATTTTTAAGTTTCACTTATACTAGAAATCCATTAGGTGGATTTACTCAAGATTTAGCAATTGATTTAATAGAAGTTAATTCTTGTGTAGTACCACCACCACATGATATGGCAATAGTTGCTGCTGCAGTAGCGTCTGGCTGTGATTTAACAACAACTGAGCCTATTGAGCTTTGGGTTGTTAACAACGGATTAGTAGCCGAATCATCATTTGATCTTTCTTATGCTGTTAACGGAGGCACACCGGTAGTTGAAAGTATTACTTCTACATTAAATGTAGGTGACACCTTAATGCATGTATTTGCTGCTACGGCAGATATGAGTGCAGATGGTGTTTATAATCTAGATTTTGGTTTAGTTCTTGCTCTTGATAATGATACATCTGATAATACAATGATGCTAATGGCTGAGAACTATTTAACACCTGCTGCTCTTACAACAATGGGTGACACTATTTGTAACGGTGACACTGCAATGGTTTCTACAACTGCAGATGGTTATGCTTTTTGGTATGATGCTGCAACTGGTGGTAATTTAGTAGGAGAAGACGATGTTATTTATGTTACTCCTTCAGCTACTACTTCTTACTATGCTGAGGATGCGGTAGTTATAGGTCATTCTGAAGACTTCGATTCTTACTCAGTTGGCGATTATATAGTTGCATCTGACCCAAGTAACTGGGCAGTATGGCCAGGTGGTGTACCAGGTGGCGCTTACGACATGCAAATTACAGATGTTCAAGGTAATGGAGGAAACTCACTTCGTGTATTTAACGTGGATGGTACTGATGTAGTTATGGAATTTGGAGAAGCGATAGGCACAGGTAGATTTTATTACTCTATGGACATGTATCTTGTTGCTGATGGTTACATTAACTTTCAAGAAGACGTAGTTATTGGTACCGAGTGGAACATGAGTGTTACTTTTATTGGTGGTGTAATGGATATTGCAATTGATGGTGCGTCTGTTTTAACAGGTTCTTACACATCTACGGACCCAGCAGGAAATACAGTCTGGAATAACTTTGAATTTGAATGTAATTATTCTACAGGATTATGGGAAGTTTTTGCTGATGGTGTTTCTCAAGGAACATTTGTAAATGCTGACCCTGTCGCATCTGTAAATATTTACCCTGGCACAGGCGTTGAATATTACCTAGATAACGTTGAGTGGGCTGCTGTTACAGATGACGCTTGTAGATCAGAAAGAACTGAAGCGATTGTTACTGTAAATGATTGTAGTAATATTAATGAACTATCGTTTAAGGATTTAAGTATTTATCCAAATCCAAATAATGGTCAGTTCACCATTACTAACAGCCAAGAAATAACAGAATTAGTTATTACAGATCTTCAAGGAAAAGTTATTTACAATAATAACAACATCAACTTAAATAAATTAAATGTTGAGTTAATTGACCTTGAAAGAGGTATGTATATGATTAACATCCAAACTAATGACGGAATGATAACTAAAACAGTTACCATTCAATAATAGTTTATTTAAAAACTAAATTACAAAGGGAGCTATTTTAGCTCCCTTTTTTTAAACAATTTTTTTAAATATTAACGAGAGTAAATATCTGTAAATTAAAAAATATACTTATCCAAAGGCAGTTTTTTGTAAATTGAATAAAATTCTAAAAAAAATGTGGAAATCTTGTCTAATAGCATATACATTTCTAATTACTTTATTCTCTTTCAGCAGCTATAGTCAATGTCACTATACTATTGACATGCAAGACACCTTTGGGGATGGATGGAACGGAGCCTCTGTTGCCTCTGTTGATGTGACTGTGAATGGATCTCCCGCAACTTCGTTTAGCTTTACCAATGGAAATAGTAGCTCAGACTCTTTATTTACTCTTACTGGAGATGTTGTTGAATTTAACTTTGTTTCTGGAAATTGGGATACTGAAATTACCTTTCAAGTTTACGACCCTTCAGGATCGCAAATTCTAAATATTGGACCATTTGCCAATAACGATGGAAATGACAGCATTTTATTAACAGATACTTCCAACTCTACTTGTTTACCTCAAAATGTTAGTGTTACATTCTCCATTGACATGAACAATTCAACTGCATCTTTTATCACTCCCGAAATTAATGGAGATTGGAATAGCTATTGCGGTAATTGTGACCCCATGAGTGATCCAGATGGAGATAATATTTGGGAAACAACACTTACTCTCCTTTCTGGATCTTATGAATATTATTTTACAGCTGATAATGTACTTATTGAAGAAACTCTAAGTCCTAATGAAACTTGTACAAACGGAAATCCTAATGCTACAAGAAGAGTTTTAAGTATTTCTAATCAAAATATTATTCTACCTACTGTTTGTTGGAGTTCATGCTCAGAATGTAATGATTTTCCTCAGCCCCCAACGGGTGTAAATTGTACTGTTGGTGTCCCTTCATTGGCCTTTTCTGACGATTGTGAGCAGCAAGGAAATTGGACTGGAGATTTCGGAACAGGAAATGGAATATGGCAAGTTAATAACGGAGGAACAGGATCCGGAGGTACTGGTCCAGATGGCTCTTTTAGTGGAAGTTCTTATTTTTATTTTGAGTCTAGTACTTTTGGAGGTGGTGGAGCAAGTCAATTTGATACTGCAACTATCATAAGCCCACAAATTGACTTAACAAATGCAATTGATGGTGCTGAATTGTCTTTTTGGGTTCATGCAAGAGGAAGCTCAATGGGGAAACTTTCAGTTGGAATTTCAAATACGCCAAGTGGACCTTTTACAAATGTTTATACTCAGCTTGGAGAAACCCATTTAGCAGGAAATTCTCCTTGGACTCAAATTGGAATTGATGTAAGTTCTTACTTAGGGCAAAATTTATATGCAAGTTTTACTTACACCAGATTACCACAAGCAAATCCAACTTATACAGGAGATTTAGCAATAGATCTATTAGAGGTGATAACCTGTTCTAGCTGTCCTTCACCATCCAATATTTCATCAAACAATATAACATCTAGTTCAGCAGATATTAATTGGACATCCAATGGAACTGAAACACAGTGGGAATTAAATTACAATGGCAATAGTGTTCTTACTTCAAGCTCTCCAACGACATTAAATAACCTTTCTCCAAACACAACCTATAATGTGACAGTAAGTGCAATTTGTTCTTCGACTAACCAAAGTCCAACGCCATATTCTACAACATTCACAACTTTATGTAACTCTGAAGTTGCTCCATATATTGAAGATTTTGACAATGGAATTTCTAACTGTTGGAGTCAGGAATTATCTACAGACGATTTCGATTGGAGTTTAAATTCTGGAGCCACACCTTCTAATGGGTTTGGAACAGGACCTACGGACGATATTACAGGTGGTGGTAATTATATTTACACCGAAGCATCCAATCCTAGAAATAATGGAGATATTGCGGTAATTTACTCTAGCTTTATAGATATCAGTAGCCTAAGCTCTCCAGAACTTAATTTTTATTACCACATGTTTGGTCCAAATATGGGGACTTTAGAAATTGAAATTTTTGATGGTAATTCATATAATAATATATTTTCTCTAACTGGTGATCAAGGCGATCAGTGGTTTCAAAATACAACACCGATAGTAACAAGTTCTAACGTAATTCAGTTTAAAATTATTGGAGAAATTGGTGGAAATTGGTCTGGAGATATTGCAATCGACAATTTTGAAGTTAGAGAAGCTCCTACTTGTCCAACGCCAACAAATCTTACATTTTCAAATGTAACTCCAAACTCTGTGTTACTAGACTGGGTTTCTGGATCTAACGTTAATTCTTGGATTGTTGATTTTAATGGAAATACAGTTAACACTACAACAATTCCTTTCACTTTACCCAATTTAACTCCTAACTCAACTTATAATATCTTTGTTACTGGGCTATGTGCAAATAACGATACTAGCTATTCTTCTAACACCATTTCAGTTACCACTGCATGTCCTTACCGTGTAGCGCCGTTTACTGAAAACTTTGATACTTCATTTCCTTTATGTTGGTCTCAGGAAGCCACTAACGATGATTTTGATTGGGATTTGGAAGCAGGTGGAACACCATCAGCCAACACAGGCCCTTCAGATGATATTACTATTGGTGGAAACTATATGTATACTGAAGCATCTAATCCCAGAGATGATGGAGATTTTGCAATAATGTACAGCGAATCTATAGATATTAGTGGTCTTAACAACCCAAAGTTAAATTTTTACAGTCATATGTATGGCTCAGCAATTGGAGAATTACAAATTGATATGTTTGACGGTAATTCATACATCCCTGTTTTTAATAAAATTGGAGACCAGGGAGACCAATGGGTGGAAGAAAATGTCTTTTTGAGTACAACTTCCAATTATATTCACTTTAGAATAACAGGAATTTTGAGTGTTAATGCTAATGGCGACACTTGGCCTGGGGATATTGCTATAGATGAGATAAGTGTTATGGATGGAATTGGCGACGATCTTGAAACTTTAAGTGGATATGCAAATACAGCTTGTAATTTAGGAAATGCAGAGATTGTTACAATGGAAATTGTAAATGCTGGAGCTTCCTCTCAAAGCAACTTTGATGTATCCTACACTGTAAATAATGGAACTCCTATTACAGAAACTATTTCTAATGTGGT
>Ga0206131_10005403_pt1 | contig 13511 bp, 8 predicted proteins | sample Helgoland_Spring_FD_148636 | JGI IMG/M metagenome (GOLD analysis project Ga0206131, IMG submission 148636) | Pelagic subsurface seawater microbial communities from Kabeltonne, Helgoland, North Sea - Helgoland_Spring_Bloom_20160517_1 | ecosystem: Environmental > Aquatic > Marine > Epipelagic ...
ATTTCTACGGCAAATGGCCACGGCGGTGTTATCTTGTCGATAAAAGATAATGGAATCGGCATGACAAAAGAATCCCAAAAACATATTTTTGACAAGTTTTATCGCGTTCATACAGGGAATAGACATGATGTAAAGGGCTTTGGATTAGGCTTAAGTTACGTAAAAGCACTAATTGCAGCACATAATGGAACTATTAACGTGGATTCGGAATTAGGAAAGGGAAGTACATTTACTTTGTTTTTCCCTTTTAAACAAAGTAGCTAGAAACAGGTTTTATATCTAAATAGTGTAAATATTAATATTATGGCAGAAACAACTACACAAAAAATACTCTTAGTAGAAGACGACCAAAACTTTGGTGATGTATTGAGATCTTACTTAGAAATGCATGACTACGAAGTAGATTTGGCGAAAGATGGGGAAGAAGGTTTGATCAAATACAATAAAGGTGAATTTAATCTATGTATTCTTGATGTCATGATGCCCAAGAAGGATGGATTTACACTTGCAAAAGATATTAGAGAAAAAGATAAAGATATTCCAATCATATTCTTAACGGCTAAATCACTAAAGGAAGATGTTTTAGAGGGATTCAAAATTGGCGCTGATGATTACATTACCAAACCGTTCAATTCAGAAGAGTTGCTCTTAAGGGTACAAGCTATTCTTAGAAGATCAGGTGCAAAACAAGAAGTAGAAGAAGATGTCAAAGAATTTACGATGGGTGCTTTCCACTTTAATTATCCTTTGCGTATTCTAACACACACTGATGCAGAAGGTGCCAAAACCAAAGATAACTTATCACCTAAAGAAGCTCATTTACTCAGAATGTTTTGCGTTCATAAAAATGATGTTTTACCTAGGTCTAAAGCTTTAACAAAAATCTGGGGAGAGGACAATTACTTCACAGCTAGAAGTATGGATGTTTTCGTAACCAAGTTGAGAAAATACTTAAGCAAAGATGAAAATCTAGAGATTGTAAATATACATGGAAATGGATTTAGGTTGATTGACCGCAGTATTGCGGTTGTTGAGTAATCTTTGAAAAAAAGTTGAGTCAGCAAGAGGCGGGACGCCTTGGCTTTGATCAGGATAAAAAAAGCGGAAAGCCTTCATTGGTTTTCCGCTTTTTTCGTTTTTTGTTTCTGTGAAAGACTGGGTGCGTTTCAGCGAGAGGTGAAAACACCCTTCTCTCCGGCAGATTTTAACTTACAAGACAGGGTTTGTCCAGCACAAAACCTTGCTAAACCTATCTTCTCTTGTTAACCATAAAAGAGACCGTCCTTTTGGGACAGTCTCTTTTTTTTATTATTTATGTTTTTATTCGATTAAGCTTCAGCTGGTTCAGCTTCTCCATCAAACAATTCTTTAAACTTAGTATCAGGAGCTACTTTTGAAACAAACACTTCGTTATCATCAAATGGTCGTTTTCCAATTAGTCTTTCAACATCTGACTTTAGTAGTACTTCTTTTTCTAGCAACTGCTGTGCTAAAATATCCAACTCAGCTCTTTTCTCAGTAAGTAACTTTTGAGCTACTACATATTGCTCATCAATTTGTTTTCTAACTTCGTCATCTATTAAAGTTGCTGTCTCATCAGAGTATGGTTTGTTGAAATTATCTTGCGACATACCATAGAAAGAAACGTTTCCTACTTTTTCATTCATCCCAAAAACAGAGATCATTGAATAAGCCATTTTCGTGACTTGATCCAAATCATTTTGTGCTCCAGTAGATATCTTATCGAATACAATTTTTTCTGCAGCTCTTCCTCCCAATGTCATTGTCATTCTATCCAACAAAGCTTCAGTTCTCGTGATGTACTCTTCTTTTGGTAAATATTGTGCGTATCCTAAGGTGCCAACTCCTCTTGGTACAATTGTTACCTTAACCAATGGAGATGCATGCTCTAAGAACCAACCACAAATAGCGTGACCGGCTTCGTGATATGCTATAATTTCTTTTTCTTTTGGTGCGATGATTTTGTTCTTTTTCTCTAGACCACCAATCACTCTATCTAGTGCATAGTTGAAATCTGACATTTCAACAGCCTTCTTGTTATTTCTTGCAGCCACCAATGCCGCTTCATTACATACGTTTGCTATTTCTGCTCCTGCGAATCCTGGTGTCATTTCAGCCAAAGTAGCAGCATCCATTTCTTCAGATACTTTGATGTTCTTTAAATGCACTTTGAAGATAGCTTCACGACCTACCAAATCTGGTCTGTCGATTCCAATTTGTCTGTCAAAACGACCTGGTCTCATCAAGGCATTGTCAAGAATATCAGGTCTGTTCGTTGCTGCCATTAAGATAACACCCTTGTCCGTAGAGAACCCATCCATTTCAACCAACAACTGGTTCAATGTGTTTTCCCTTTCGTCGTTACCTCCTTGCATAGCACCTTTTCCTCTTGCACGACCGATTGCATCAATCTCATCAATAAAGATGATACAAGGAGCCTTTTCTCTTGCTTGCTTAAATAAATCCCTAACTCTTGATGCTCCAACACCGACAAACATTTCTACGAAGTCAGAACCTGAAATCGAAAAGAAAGGAACACCAGCTTCACCTGCTACTGCTTTTGCCAATAAGGTTTTACCTGTTCCTGGAGGACCTACCAGTAAAACACCTTTAGGAATTTTTCCACCTAATGCTGTATATTTTTTAGGATTCTGTAAGAAGTCCACAACTTCCATAACCTCTTCCTTCGCTTCTTCAAGACCAGCAACATCTTTGAATGTTACATTTACTTTTGAATCATTGCTATCAAACAGTGTGGCTTTAGATTTTCCAATATTGAAGATCTGTCCACCTGGACCACCACCGCCTGATCCAACTCGCCGCATAAAGAAAACCCACAAACCAATAATAAGCGCAAAAGGAATTATCCAGCTCAGTATCTGATTCAGATAATTTGTTTCAGTCTTATATATTGGATCAATGAAGACTTTGTCGACGTTTACATCTTTGACGACTTCATAAAAATTCGTACCTCCTATTTCAAATGCAAAATGCGGTTGGTCAAATTTGAATTTGTTGTTTTTAAGCTCTTCAAATTCATTGGCATATTTTTCAACCTTGTCTGGTTGTAAATATACTTTTACGAAGGTTTTATTGACAACTTCAACTTTTTCTATATCCCCTTTTCTTGCAATTTCTTTAAATTTCTCAACAGAAAGTTGAGCTGATTTACCACTAATCAGCGTTACTGCTTGTACTGCTAAAAGCATAAAGATGACTATGCCGTACAACCAATACGAATTGACTGGGAATTTTTTTGGATTCTTATCTCCTTTTTTATCGGCCATTTTTCTTTTTTCTTGTTTGAAATACGGTTAAACCCCGTATTTTAATAGAACACTATCTATAGACTATAAATGAATATAAAGGATATGGTTCATTCAAAATCTATATATTTTGATATTCAGTGATTTTTGCATCGCTCCAGAGATCTTCAATTTCGTAAAATTTTCTTGTCTCAGGATAGAAAACATGTACTACTATATCAAAATAATCTACCAAAACCCAGGTTGAATTTAATTTACCTTCAACACTTGAAGGATAAATACCATACTCCTGTTTTAGTCTTCGTTCAATATTACCCGCAATTCCATTTACTTGTGTGCCGGATTCTCCTTCACATACAATAAAATAGTCAGTTGGAGCGTCGTCTAATTCGCGCAAATCCATTTTAATAATGTTTTGACCTTTGATGTCTTGTATGCAATCAACTATAAGATCAGTTAATTCTGATTTTGATATTGATTTATTTTCTAGTACTATTTTGTTATGCAAATTATATTATCTATTTAGCGTTATTCAAAATTACATAAAATCGCTTTCTAAAGTGGATCAGTTAAACACTATATCAATCGAAAAACAAATTTATTTGGAATCCACTCCATCTACCAATGCTTTTCTCAATGAATACATAGCAAAAAACAATCCACACCATAATATATGTGCATATACCTTCAAACAAACCGATGGAAGAGGACAAATTGGCAGAAATTGGTTCAGTGATGTAGGTAAAAATATCACTTTGTCATACCTGGTGCACTTTAAGAACCTCGATGTTCAAAACCAATTTAACCTGAACATGGCCATTTCTATTGCAGTTTCCTCATTTATAAGTGACCATATCACCCAAGGAAAGGTGCATATAAAGTGGCCAAATGATATTTATGTAAATGATAAAAAAATCGCTGGAATCCTCATTCAAAATCAACTGAAAGGACGCTTGATCTCCAAAAGTATCATTGGAATTGGTATTAATGTAAATCAAGATAGGTTTCCCAAGGACATTCCCAATCCTACCAGCTTTTTGATAGAAAAAGACGAAGAGTATAATAAACTCGAACTGATTCAAGGTTTACATAAACATATTTGTGAAGCAGTAATGCGTTTAGAATTGAATGCCCAATCACTTTTATCTACATATTTATCCTCATTTTATCGTATAAATGCAATTCATAAATTTATAAGAAAAGAGAAGAATACAGAATTTGAGGGCTGCATAAAAGGCGTAAGTGCTGAAGGAAAATTGTTGGTCGAAGTCGGAGAAGATCTCGAAGCATTCAACTTTAGAGAGATTGGTTTTGTTATATGGCCAACGAACTAAAAATTACAACATGAAATCAAGCATAATTACGATTGGAGATGAGATATTGATTGGTCAAATTGTAGATACAAATTCTGCTTGGTTGGGTCAGGAATTGACAGGTTTGGGCATAGAAGTGGATACTATTTATTCAATTGCAGATACTGAAAAAGCTATTGTTGACACATTAGATTTGGCGATTGAAGGCTCTGATCTTATTTTAATTACTGGGGGACTTGGACCTACAAAAGATGATGTCACTAAGCATTCGCTGAATAAGTATTTTAATTCTGACACCTATTTTGACGAAAGCCTTTACAATAAGATTGCTGCCTACTTTAATATGAGGGGACTACCGATTACCGACTATCTCAAGGAGCAATGCAAAATGCCTGAAAAAGCAGAAATATTAACCAATAACGTAGGGACGGCCCCAGGCATGTTGTTTAAACATAAAGGTAAAATTATTGTCTCCATGCCAGGTGTTCCACATGAAATGAAGTGGATATTTGAGAAAAGCTTAAAGCCAAATCTAGATAAATACCTTAAGTTAGAATACATCATATGCCAGCAAACTATCAAAACAGTAGGCATTGGTGAAACACTTATTGCCACTATGATTGAAGATGTATTGCATGAAATGCCGGACAATATTTCTGTGGCTTACTTGCCCGGAACAGGCCAGGTGCGTATACGATTATTGAGTAAAACATTGGTCGACAATACTGAAGCAATTGATCATCATGCAAAAAAGATCACCGATATTCTGGAACATCGTGTCTTTGGGTATGGGACAATAGCATTAGAAGAAGCGGTAAGAGATTTATTTATAAAAAAGGGATTGACCTTATCAACAGCTGAAAGTTGTACCGGTGGCTATTTGGCGCACAGGATAACCTCTACTTCAGGCTCGTCAGCATATTACATGGGCAGTTTTATCACGTATGACAACAGCTTCAAACAACGTTTTCTAAATGTTTCCGAAAACACCTTGAAAGAACATGGTGCTGTAAGTGAAGCCACCGTTAAAGAAATGCTTGAAGGTTTGCTCCAACAAACAGGGACAAATATTGGTGTTTCAATCTCAGGGATTGCTGGGCCAAATGGTGGAACGGAAGATAAACCGGTGGGTACAATTTGGTTAGCTTACGGCAGTAAGTCCGATATCAGAACTAAGAAACTACAATTAGGAAAGGGCAGAGAGAAGAACATTGAATACACTGCTGTTACTGCCTTGAATATGTTGAGGTTGTTTGTAGGAGAAGGTTAATTAATAAGTAATAATCAATAATTAATAATTTTGGAAAAAATCGAAGTAGGTTTGAGTCACTTAGAAAGCCCCATTTTTCAATAATTTCATGTAATTTTGCAGTCTTAAACCTTATACCAAATGGCTAAAATTGACTTAGTGATGCCCAAAATGGGCGAAAGTATCATGGAAGCAACAATTCTTAAATGGACTAAGAATGTTGGTGATCGAGTTGAAGAGGACGAAACGATACTGGAAATCGCTACCGATAAGGTAGATTCTGAGATTCCTTCACCGGTTGATGGTGTTATCTCTGAAATCTTATTTAATGTAGATGATGTGGTTGAAGTAGGGAAAGTCATAGCCGTTATCAGTACAGAAGGAGAAGAAGCATCAGATAGCGGAAATGCCAATAAAACGCAACCCGTCGAAACTGTAAAAGTCTCTGCTCCTGTTGCGGAAACACCTGATATTCCTAAGAGTCAACCAATGCCACAACCTGCATCGCAGCCAGCAGCTTATTCTGGTGGTGGATCTGTACAATCTGGCGATCGCTTTTATTCCCCTTTGGTAAAAAGTATTGCTCTTAAAGAAAACATTGGACAAGCTGAGTTAGATAATATCCCTGGATCGGGTAACAATGGTCGAGTAACCAAAAAAGATATGATATCTTATGTGGCAAACAGATCTTCAGCATCAGTTGTAAATACACCTGCATCAATATCAAATGGACATTCTGTTGCTGCACCAACTGCCCCAGCACCTAAAACTCAAACACCTTCTCCTGCAGTAAGTGCTTCTGGAAACACGGAGATTGTTGAAATGGGTAGAATGCGTAAGTTGATCGCAGACCATATGGTGATGTCTAAAAGAGTATCTCCACACGTAACATCATTTGTTGAAGCAGATGTTACAAACTTGTATAACTGGAGATCAAAAATTAAAAACAAATTCGCGGAGAAGTATGGTGAAAAAATCACCTTCACTCCTATTTTTATAGAAGCAGTTTCAAAGGCTCTTAAGGACTTTCCAATGGTCAATGTATCAATTGATGGAAACAACATTATTGTCAAAAAAGATGTAAACATTGGAATGGCAGCAGCACTACCTAGTGGAAACCTAATTGTACCTGTTATTAAAAATGCTGATTATTTGAATCTACCAGGATTGACTAAGACTGTAAATGACCTAGCTAACCGAGCTAGAAATAACAAATTGAAGCCAGAGGAAATTCAAGGAGGAACATTTACAGTAACTAATGTAGGTACATTTGGTAATGTTATGGGAACACCAATAATCAATCAACCACAGGTAGCTATCTTAGCGGTAGGAGCGATAAGAAAAAAGCCCGCTGTTCTAGAAACACAATATGGTGATGTTATTGCAATAAGACAAATGATGTTTTTGTCGCTGTCTTATGATCATAGAGTTGTTGATGGTTTCTTAGGCGGCTCATTCTTAAAAAGAATAGCGACATACCTTGAGGACTTTGATCCTTCAAGAGACATATAGTTAGGATACTAAAATTTACATGACAGGTAGAATATTTCTTTGTTATTTATTATTTCTGATAAGTGCGATACCCCTCGTTTCGCAAAAAGAATATTTACTGCAAGCCAATCAGGCATATGAGACAGGTCAATACCAAAAAGCGATTCGTCTTTACACACAATACAACAAGATAAATCGCGACAGTGAAGCATTGGGGAAAAGAGGCATTGCCTATTTCAATTATAATCTTGTAGACAAGGCCGTTGAGGACTTTACAGCAGCCAAAAAATTAGGCAACAATGACCCTGTTTTATATCTTAAGATGGGCCAGAGCAAACAGTTCTTAAGATTGTTTGATGAAGCATCTTTCTTCTACCAAAAATACCTTGAGCTGGCAGACAAAAATGGCCCCTATCGAAAATTGGCCGAATTGGAAATTAAAAACTGCGTATTCAGTGCTCTGGAAACTTTTGAAACAGCTGGAACTTTGATCCAAAGTTTTGGAGATGATGTCAACAGTCGATATGATGAAGTTTATCCTATTCAAAGTCCTAAGTTTGGTAATGTTTTTTACTTTTCTTCCAATAGGAACAAATCCAATTTTGATATCTTTTCATACACATTAAGTGAAGACGGATTGTGGTCAAAAAACGATATGACAGAAAAACCATTTAACAATGGATATCACAATGTGGCCTTGGATGTTGATGCTGCCACTATAAATGCCCTATTGTATTCAGAAGTCAGCATGAGTGAGGAGACAATACAATTTGCAAGTTTTGATCTAAGTGGTCAAGATATTGTAGTCAAATTGCCTAAAGATATTTTTGAAGGTGCAAAAGACATCAGCATAGTCAACCATAACATGGTTGTATTTTCTTCTAAAAAACTACGTGGATTTGGTGGGTATGATATATTTACTGTTAGTTATAAAGATGGCTCATGGTCAACACCGCTAAACTTAGGTGGTGCGATTAATTCCCCATTTGATGAAATCTGCCCATTCTATTCAAACAATTTAAACCACTTTTATTTCTCATCGAATCGACCTTACTGTTTTGGAGGATACGATATATATTATTGTGATATCGCAAATGAAAAATTTCCCGTGAACATGGGCTATGGAATCAATAGTCATGGTGATGAATTGCATTTCAATATTGATGATGCTGGTCATATGGCCACTTTCAGTTCAAACAGAAAAACGGGTTTAGGTGGCTATGATTTGTACTTTGCATACTTGCAAGACATCAAAAACATGGGTGTCAGGGATTCATTAGTTTTTGAATATTTAATCAATCCAGACGAAGAATTTGTGCAGGTAAAAAACAGAGATAATTTGGTGTCTCTTGAATCAAATAACGGTAAACTTAACAGTGCAAAAGAATCAAAATCCATAGAAATATCAAATAAGATTGAAGCAATTAAAGAAAGACCTAGTGACGAAAACGTAGAAGACAATCCTGCTTCAAGCGTCGTAGCCCAAGTAGAAAAAATCTCTACCGTTCTGGATTCAGAAAAAAAAGAAACTGGTGATGATAATGTCAGTATTAAGAAAGAAAACACAACGGTCAATACAATTGAAGGAATAAACAACAACCAACCAAAATCTGATGTTGACAATAGTTTAAATAAAGGAGATGAAACTATTGCAAACTCTAAAACCCAAGACTCGAAAGTTCATATACAAAAGGAGATAAAGAATAGTACTGGTTCAGAAATAGAAAATAAAAAAACATCAAAAGATCTAGTAGGCACATCAAAAGAAAGAGCCGCAGAAATAGTTGAAGCAAAGAAAAACAATATTGCATCTGAAATTACAACAACCCAGCCTACGGAAATAAAACCTATTGACTCCGCAGTTTTAGATAAAGAAATTATTATTGAGGACAAAGCCCCTAAGGTTACCTCAGCACTCGAAAAAAAAGAGACAGAAATAAATAATCCAGCAAGTTCAACGATAATTGGACCTATGGAAAAAAGAGATCCAGCAAATATTGTTATTGAAAATTCAACATCAACAGACAAGAACAGCCTTCCATCAATAGATTCTTCCACTGTCACAACGGTAATTGAAAAAGAAAAACCTTCTGATGAAAATAACAACGAGGCAAAGTCAAAACCAACAAATGACAGTAGTGACCCTCCAGCATCCTCTAAGGATGTTGTAAAAAGTAGTGATATAAACTATACGGACAAAGAGCTTACACCAATTGACGCAGGGACTAAAGAAATAAAAGGCACAGAAGTAAAGACTGAAGAACGCCCAAAAAGAATCGAAACAAAACCTGAAAATTTAAAAGAACACAAAACTGAGACTCTTGCTAACCACAGAGACTTTAAAAAAATAGAAAAGCCTTGGACGACTTTCGTCCTGCCTCAAACTTTATACTATCGCGATAGACAGGATTTAACCAGAGGAGAAAATATGGTTAAATTAAATCAATTGGTTGTTAGTGAATTTGAAACGAGCACCACTTTTGTCTTACTTGCACATACTGACGATACAGAATTGGGCCTTCCTGAGTATGTCCAATACAACACCTTCAAACGTGCTTTAAAAGTTGCTGAATATCTAAATGAAAGCGGTATTGAAAAAAATAGAATTAGAATTGAAAGTTTAGCAAACAATTACCCTTTAATAAAAAGTGATATTGCTGGTGAGAAGATCAATTCCCTTTATGCTCATAATAAAAGAGTTGACATCTTAATCTACGATAAAGATCAAATCAAAGAAGATAATGTTATTGAAGACGGATCTATTCCTGATTATGCCTTTGATCGTCGCTATGAATTGTTTAGAAGTATTAGAGAGGGCACTTACTATTCAATAGAAGTTGCTTCATCAGAGCGTATTTTTAAAAATGCTATTTTACGTTTGTACAACGACATCTATATCAGGCGAGATGACATGGATGGTCAGAATAAATATTACATTGGTATTTATACTAAGAAAGAGGATGCTTACAAGCTTAAGGATCAACTGCTAGAAACATCTTCGCCTTATGCTAAGGTTGTTCGGTTTGTTAATGGGAAGGTTGATAATAAATGATTTTCTGCCTTAACTACATAAAAATTTTCTACCTATACTTTGTCTTTGCAGGACCGTATGTTTTCGAATTAAATTTAATATCCCGATACGGATAAAATAGATATAGATTATAAACAGCTCTACACCTTGATATCCCGTTAGGGATATAATTTGGGTAGAAATAATGAATACCCCTACACCCGTATCATCGGTACGAAATATTTATTGGCTATTTTTATATGTCGTACCTACGGCACGAGGTGTTGATTAATGATTTGTTTTCTGCCTATATTTTGTCCTTAAAGGATTGTATGTTTTCGAATTAAATTTAATATCCCGATACGGATAAAACAGATATAGATTATAAACAGCTCTACACCTTGATATCCCGTTAGGGATATAATTTGGGTAGAATAATGAATATCCCTACACCCGTATCATCGGTACGAAATATTTATTGGCTATTTTTATATGTCGCACCTACGGCACGAGGTGTTGATTAATGATTTGTTTTCTACCTATATTTTGTCCTTAAATGATCGTATGTTTTCGAATTAAATTTAATATCCCTATACGGATAAAATAGATATAGATTATAAACAGCTCTACACCTTGATATCCCGTTAGGGATATAATATGGATAGAAATAATCCCGTGCCAGCGGTACGGAATCTAATTATTCAATAGATTTAAAAATATATCGATCATCAAAATCAATTTTAAAAGCTTCTAAATATTCTGTATATTCTTGAATAAATGTTTTCTTTTTATGATGCTCTTTTTGGTTTTGAATATATCTTATCACATTAGGAACTTGTGATTTTCCATAAGAAAAAGCACCGTATCCTGCTTGCCATGAAAATTTCTGTTTTAAAAAACCACTTTCATTAATCCATTTGGAAGAATCCCCTTTTATTATTTTTAATAACTCGGAAATGGATTGTGTTGGGCGCATTCCAAAAAACACATGGATGTGGTCAGCCATCCCATTAATTTGCAATAGTTTGTGATCATGGTTTTGAATAATTCCAGTTATGTATTTATACAATTCATTTTCCCATTTTTTATCAATTAATGATTTTCGGTTTTGTACAGCAAAAACTGCTTGGATATGAATTTGCGTATAGGTGTTTGCCATTGTTGCTTATTTTTATATGTCGTACCTACGGTACGAAGTGTTGTTTAATGTTTTGTTGTTTACCCATTTTTTCTCCTTACAGGACATTCTATATTTGTATAATGACTTTAGTTTCCCATTAGGAATATAGTATGAATTGCACCGGCGCCATAGGTTCGGAATATTTATTGGCTTTTATAATATATCGTACCTACGGCACGAGGTGATCATATAATTATTTCTTTTTTCCTATATTTTGTCCTTACAGGACAGGTTATATTCGAATTACTTTAATCATTAAGGAAAATACATGGTCAGATTTTTGAATATTTCTACACATTCCTACCCCGTTAGGGATAAAATATAAATAGAAAAAAGAATTTCTAAACCTTAGTATCCTGCTAGAGACAAAATATCGGTAGAAGAAAAAAAATGAATCGTATCCGTGCCAGCGGTACGAAAGGTTTCTTAGCTATTATTATATATCGTACCTACGGCACGAAGTGTTCATTAATTATTCGTTATTTACCCATATTCTGTCCTTACAGGACCTTTTTTTTCGAATTAAATTTAACCGTTAGGGATAAAACATAGGTAGAATCAAGAATTTCTACACCTTAGTATCCCGTTAGGGATAAAATATGAGTAGAATACCCATAAATGAATCGCATCCGTGCTATCGGTACGGAATCTAATTAATACATGCATTCGTTTTTTGTTTTGCCATTGCAAATTTTAATCAATCAAACATAATACACTATTAAGAATCTTTAATCGAAACATTAAAACCCCTCTATAATTGTAACATTGTTCTAAAGACCTTACTTTTGCGCCCAATATGGCAACACCGAAGACTATAGCATTTCATACATTGGGTTGTAAACTCAACTATTCTGAGACGTCATCTATTAAGAGACAGTTTGAAGAAGCAGGATATGGTGTACAATCATTTGATGATGGTGCTGATTATTATGTATTGAATACTTGCTCTGTTACAGACTTTGCAGATAGGAAATGTCGGTATGAAGTGCGTCGTGCTAAGAAAAACAACCCCGATGCTAAAGTTGTAATTATCGGTTGTTATGCACAACTCAAGCCTAAGGAAATATCAGAAATAGAAGGAGTAGATTTAGTTCTAGGTGCGAGTGAAAAATTCAATATTCTTAAGCACATTGAAAGTCTAGATTCTCTTGAAAACCTTAGCAAAGTCAGAAGCAGTGAAATCACTGAAGTGAATTCATTTATAGACGCTTTTTCGTTTGGTGACCGTACGCGTTCATTTTTGAAAGTGCAAGATGGTTGTAATTACAAATGCAGCTTTTGTACAATTCCATTGGCAAGAGGAAAAAGCAGAAGTGACACAATCGATAACGTAGTAGCTAACGCAAAGAAAATAGCCGACCTTGGCGTTAAAGAAGTTGTCTTGACAGGAGTGAACATTGGAGACTTCGGAAATAGCACAGAAGTCATAGAAGGTCTTAAGCCAAAGAAAGAAGCTATGTTTATCGACTTGATAAAAGAACTGGATAAAGTTGAAGGTATAAATAGATTTAGAATCTCATCAATAGAACCCAATCTCTGCAATGAAGAGATCGTTGACTTTGTGGCTTCCTCTCAAAGGTTTATGCCACACTTCCATATGCCTTTGCAAAGTGGTAACAATGAAATGCTCAAGCAAATGCGCCGCCGTTACAAAAGAGAACTTTACAGCGATCGTGTTTCATATATCAAAAACAAAATGCCACACTGTTGTATTGGCGTTGATGTTATTGTTGGCTTTCCAGGTGAGACAGAAGAGCACTTTTTAGATACCTATAATTTCTTGAATTCTCTTGACGTATCTTACTTTCATGTTTTCACATATTCCGAACGAGCCAATACCTTTGCTGCAGAACTGCCAGGCGTCGTACCCATGAATGTCCGAAAGGAACGTAACAAAATGCTTAGAATTCTAAGCGAAAAGAAGAAGCGTGCATTTTACGAGCAATTCATTGGTACATCACGAAATGTCTTGTTTGAAGCC
>Ga0206131_10005405_pt1 | contig 13504 bp, 9 predicted proteins | sample Helgoland_Spring_FD_148636 | JGI IMG/M metagenome (GOLD analysis project Ga0206131, IMG submission 148636) | Pelagic subsurface seawater microbial communities from Kabeltonne, Helgoland, North Sea - Helgoland_Spring_Bloom_20160517_1 | ecosystem: Environmental > Aquatic > Marine > Epipelagic ...
ACCTGCTCTTCAACTTCTTCAAGTCTATAAATCTCTCTATTTCTTTGAGTTACCTCGTCATGATTATTTAATCGTAATTCCATGAGCATATCATCCTCTATATCCTGTCTTTCTTTGTCGTATTGTTCTGCGTCATACTCGTATAATGCTCTTGTTTGACCCAAACTCCATTTTCCCAAACGATGCTCTTTGAGAATATTTTCAACAAGTCTTTCTGGTTTAGCCAAATCACCTAGATTTTTTGTAATCTTATTTTTCTCTTTTTCTTTGGCTTTTAACACATTTCTAGTAATATCTTCATTATTTAAATTTAATTTAGATTTCTCGTTTTCCATGATTGTTATATAAGTTCCTAATAAAGAAGCTATTCTTTTTCTTAAAATATCCTTGGTACCTTCCCTTTGTTGTCTTCTTATAGAATCTTCTATACCAGTATCGTCTGTTAATCCCAATAATATACCATCGTCAGAATTAGTATTTTCCATATCTGTATCAATGGATTTAATATAGGTAAATAAACAACATAGCATGTAAAACTTAATTAACTTGTTCAATATCTGTCCATTAATAATTGTATCTTCTTTTTTGTTGTTATTTAATATTAAGTCAGCAAATAAACTAGTAGCATCCATTAATTCTATAATATCTTTGCTCTGTTCTTGTATGTAGTTCAATGTTGGAAATAAATCAACATCATTATAAAACTTTTGCAAACTGCTTGTTTCACCAAATATGAGTGTTTTCATATCTTTGATATGTTTGTCACTAATTTTCCAGTGTTTCGGCAATGTTATATCTTTATAATCAACACTTTTAATTATCATATTCGGGTATATGAGCATTATGTTTTTAATAAATGTATTGTAAAATGTAAAAACAGTAACACTGGTCTCGTCCTCCTGCGTCATATATATATTTTCACCTCTTAGTTTCCAGTTTGTCATATTTTCTAAAAACCTCTCAATTCCAGCAGTTACATTAATATTTTCAAAGAAGTCAGTGATCTGTAGCTTAAATTGGTTAATATTATCATCTAAAAACACATTCATTGCAATATAACTGTCATTATTGCCCTGTCTAATAGTATCAAATGTATCAATCAATGAACTGAATGCCTTCAATATATCGGGATTGCATATAACAGGTGTCTTCTTGTTTGTTAATTCTTCGATCTTGATTTCCAGAGATTTTCTTTGACTTAATCTCAAGGGATGAAGGTTTATGTCGACAATATTTGTTTTGTTTACAGATGACAAAATTTGATAAAAACTATCTTGAGAAATAATAACCCCTTCGCGTTTCAAGTTATTAATATCATCCTGTAATGAATAATCGGTATTTTCTCCATGGGATAATGATTCTAAATAGTTTTTTCGCATTTTTTTTAGGATTGGATTGCGACAGATAACAGCAACGCTTTCCATAAACTGGATATTATAGTCACAAAATTTAAGAAATGATAAATAAATAGTTTCTTCTGAAAAATGTTTTGAGACTTGTGGGTATTTTAAATGAGTATCTAATGGAGCAAAAATGTAGTTTATGGTTTGATAAACCTTGACATTATTGAGTATTCTCTCCAAATTCTGTATCATATCATTATATTTTACAATTCCTCCTTCCTTATTCTTGAAATATCGCATAGTTTCCCGGATACCTTCGTTACAACATGCGTTTTCTAAAAAAGGTTCGTCTGATATATTTTTTAACAAAGGTGCTTCTTTATTAACCACGCGTTGTATCAAATCCTGAATATGAAAAGAAAACGCTATTATTTTGCCGTGCAATGCGTTTATTTGATCGTATTGGTTAGGCGACCCTGATTGTAAATTTGAAATTAATACCTTCTCAAAAGTATTGTTTATGTTTGAAATTTGTTTCATTTTAACAGGCATTAAAGGTGGTAGGAATGTATTCCATTGCTTTACATCAAATAACTCCGGTATATCATCAACATCCACATTTTGTTCAATATATTCTCTTTTTATTCCCAATTTGTGTTGAATTACCGGTTTGTCGAGAATAGTTGATGTGCGTTTGTGGACCTTTTCCGCAAATTTAGCAGTGGTGATTTCTTCTTTGGTCTTGTTAATTTTTGGTAGAGCTGACCATGGTCTAGTATTTTGCCGCAATTTCAAAATAACACATACTAAGTACATCAAAGATGATGTTTCTCCATCGGGGTCTAAAGGAAATCCGACAAATGACCGCACACACCCTGGAAATGTTTTTTTTGTAATAATTGACGGTACCATTGTTTGAATAGCAATCAAATAATAAGACAGTGTAAAAGTCAATAAGGTATCGTCGTGCGCTTTTTCGAATGGAGGGAATTTTTTCCCTGTTTTCTGCTGTCTTGCCTTCTGTCTAGCATTGTATTTTTCTTTAGTTCCTATGTAATGCTTTATTTCTTCAATAACATTACTAATCACAAAATCGTACTGAGAATCAGTGTTTATACCAATGTTTCTGTCTAAACTACTTAAAACCTTGTATATCATTTCTGTGTCCGGGGATTTGAGATTAGGCATCTCTTTATGACTCATATTAATTAAAACATCTCCGATATTTTTCTGCAATACTTCTCTACTGACAATTTTATATCCAGTATCATCAAATCCTTCGGCTGTGTCATATTCTATTGTTCTTATAACATATCCACTATATTTATCGACAACCTTCTCTCCGTCGTCGCTTATCTGACCTCTATAAGAACATACTTTTTCTAACACAGATTGATATTCTCCACGAGCAAATGCCTCGGCTAATTCACTATAAAAGGTAGGTAACAGCTGAACATCTGTTTTTTTACAATAGTACCAGTGATTATTTTCTGGTTCTGTTGGACTCCAATATGATTCTCGACATAATTTCGATACAAATGTTAATATATTTGCCTGTTTTTTTACAAAATCAGTTTGTGATAGAATATGGTCTCTCAAATTAGCATAAGGGGAAACAATAACATCTCTATTTTGTAATTTGTCACCTATTGATTGTTTAACCAAATCATCCTTCAAAAACCTATACAATTTTATTAATTTCAACATCGGTATCCTACTTTGATAATTTCTTAAATTTTGATTTAACTTATCCACCAATTCCTGATATTCCATGTTGAATTCTAAATCAAACTGGTTTAAAATTTCATTTGTCAAGTCGCTTCTGATTTTATCCTTTCCAACTGACATTGTACCACACTGACTTTTAATCTGTACACAACTTTTCTTCAGGTTACAAAACATTTCGCTACCAGGTTGTAACCCATCTAATTCACCGTCCCTTACCCATTTATTATCAGCAGTTCTCTTATAATATAGCACATTTCCATCAGTGTCTTCTATATATGCATAATCACCTTCGGAAACTATGCGTTGTCCGTTTGTCAATGCATCCGATTCAGTAATTGCCTGCGAGTCAGACAACCCAACATTCTTTAGTAGATGGTTAAAGATAAATTCTCTGTAAGTGGAATCGTCCATTGTTTCGCGTATTTCTTTGAATTCGTCTCCAATATCATATCTAGTAGTATCATATTTTTTATCAAAGTGTACGTCTGTAGTATCATCATCCTCTCTTAATTCGTCTATGTCAATGTAATGTTTTGATAATACTAAGTTTTTACAGGAGGCATCTTGTTTCTGTTCTTTAATAACATGGTTTGTTTCATTTTTCACATTATCTATGATGGCATGTATATCAACCGGTTGGTATAAATCAATATCTTTCAATGTAATAACTGTTGAAAATAATTGCATGTTATCAACTCCCATCATCGTATTTAATAATGTTGAAGAGCTTGTGGGATGATTATTTATCCCGTAACTCACAAATGTGTTGTTATCAACCAAACTAAATAAAATACTATTATTTGGCTGGGGAATATTGCCATAAGCAGATTTTAAATATTTTTGTATATCGGTTGTACTGTTTACAAACCCGCGTTTTAATATTAATATTCTTTCATCCATGAATTTTACAATATTTTCGTATTGCTTAAATGTAATGTCGTCTGGGTATATGAGAAATGGTTCTAAATATTCGATTATTTTTAGATAAGATATCCCTTGACGATGTTTTATAATAAATTTTTTAATTAAGTCAAACAACACTTTTGTCTTCGGGATCATTTTGTCCAAGAATTCTCTGTAAGCAGTATTCTCATCCCTGTCATCAAAATTATTTTGTTGCTCGAATTTAATAGCTCTGAATCCCTCTAAGAAGTTGGTTTCATTATATTCAGGGAAAATGTCACCATCTTCATCTATATTTTCATCAGTAACGGTAGTGCCTTCGCGGAGAATAGAGTAGTAGTTAAATGTGGAGCGATTTAATGTTGATTTTTCCAAAATAGAGGTAGTCGGGAGATTTATTTTCGAATAAACTAATACCGGTTCAGGAAGTGTTAAAAATCCAGTAATAGCCATTTTATCATTTTGTGCTAATGGTACTCGAGTACCCGTCATCAAAGGTTTTTTGATATCAGCCGATTTTATATGAGACAATGCTTTATCATAACCACTTAAAACAAACCTACATTTGTTAGCAACTTCATTTTTAGCCGCCGTAGAATAATAATTTTCTAGATTATCCACCACTGCTAATATATTAGAATTCACAGTCTTTTGTATTATGATATTTGTTTTGTCTGTTGGTAAAGTAAAAGGCGTCATCATATTGTTTAAATTTCTATACAAATATTTATACTTGTTTTGACCATCGGGGACACGATTATCCCTGAATTCGTCAACTAAACGAGCAATATCAGTTTGACTTTCTGCAAGAGTAGTGGAAATAAAATCATTATCCATATCATCTTCATTATTGATATCGTATAATTTCTTTTTATTTTTAACAATTGGTAAACACCAATATAGTTTTTTATCTAGTTTCTCCAATCTTTCCACTAAAGGCTTGTGTTGAGAGGTCTTAACAATGGGTTTATCAATACCATTTGAAGTTAATACTGAGAACATATCTCGTAATTGTTTAAATCTTTCAATCATTATATGTATTTTATTTAAAACAACAGGAGTTCTTTGCGTTGTTGGTATAGAAGATAACAAATCATCTAACAAATCGTTTGTTTGAGTTTCCAGACCGAACCGTTTTTCTGTTTCTTTTACTGGAACTAGCTCAGTAATCTCCTCTAAACTTTCGCCAAATGTAATAGCATCTGCATCTATTAATACTTGTTTTAAGTGCGTAGATACATCTGGTAAAACTTGAACTTCTAAATCATCTTCGGTTTCTAAATCATCTTCGGTTTGTTCCCCGTCTGGAGATAATACTAAATCTGGAATATCATCCACCTCTTTTGGTGGATCGAATGGTTTAATGTTTTCAATAGGCAAGCCCAGTGGTAATCCTTTATAAGCAAAATCGATATATATTTTATCATTGTCTCCGTATGTTGATATTTCTATCATATCATTTTCCAAATCTGTTATTTGACCGTTAACAGTTAATGGTATACCACCACCAAATTGAACACTAATCCATGTCCCCGTTGTCAATCCATTTTGTCTTGCATAACCTTTTTCTTTAGGACGACTAAGGATTTCTATTTCTTCTATACTTTCATCTGTAAATTGGTTATTTAATATATTAAGTATTATTTCTTCCAATGTTTCAGGATTTACCAGAGAGGCTCGATTTTCATCTAAATAGTCGACAAAAAAAGTTACCTGGTCAAGATTACTATTGGATGGTGCTCCCAACCTAATGATATCACCTAATTCTAACAAATATTCTTGGGGTGGTTCTTCTGCAGACATTACCTTATACTTATAGTAGAAATTATCTCAATCGTAAAAACTGATTTAAAATCTAATTAAAGAGAACGATACATACATATTAAATATGTCCAACAGTGTCACTATAAATCTAGCAAAACATTTTAACATTGACGACCTCCCCAATGTATCAGAAGATTTGCAACAAAAAACAGTCACCGAAGTGTATTACGACAATACTGTAAAATGGTATTTTTTACAGTATATTAAAAATAATTTATGTGAAACCAATTACAAAACAAAGGGATTAATTCGTTCTGTAGTAACAGATGGTGATAAGGTATATGTTTATTCACCTCCAAAATCACTACCTTTTCAGTCAATTAAAAGCGATTCGTACAGCGATTTTATCATGGAAGAATTAATCGAAGGAACAATGATAAATTTATTTTGGAACGATTATTTAAATGAATGGGATATTTCAACAAAGGGGTGTCTTGGTGGTAAATATATGTTTTATCAGGACAAAAACAAAACATTTCGAACAATGTTCTTGGAAGCCATGAATTTTCAACAACTTCTATTTCAAGATTTCGATAAAGCCCTGTGTTATTCATTAGTATTACAACACCCAGATAATAGAATTGTTGTACCTTTTCAAACACCCAATCTAATATTAGTCGGTGTTTACAGAATAGAGAAGACAATGGTAACTATACTTGACAAATACAAATGCGAAATACCCAATATGTTATTTCCTAAAACTCTCGAACAGTACACGGATTATAAAGGGACATCATGGAAAGATTTGGAAGAATACTTTAATCAAATGAATTTAGACTATCGTGTCACTGGAGTTAATATTTATAATCCTTCTACAGGTTTCCGTAGTAAATTAAGAAACCCGACATATGAATATGTCCGCCGGTTGAAAGGCAATAGTCCCAAAATCCAGTTTCAGTATTACTCATTGCGTCAAGTAGGAAAAGTTGGGGAATTTTTGAAATATTATAAGGAACATAGACCGACTTTTTCGCAATTAAGAAATGACCTACATGGTTTTACAATGCAAATTTGGGAAAACTACCGAAGATGTTATGTAAAAAAAGAAAAACCTTTATTAGATTTTCCGAAAAAATTTAGGGTACATATGTTTAATTTGCACCAAATTTATTTAAATGACCTAAGGGAATTGGGTACTTACATATCAAGACAAATAGTTATCAAATATGTAAATTCCTTAGAGCCTGCTAAACTTATGTATTCCATGAATTATGATTTGCGTCGCTGCGAAACAGATGAAATCTAGATGAAATATTATTGAAATTCTTCCATTATTCCTGTCATAATTTGAATAGCGTCATCACATGCATTTCTTACTAATCCTTTCGATGCGCTAATTAATGGAATATTTTCAGTTTCATAAGGGTCATTGATAAACCCCATTCTAATTTTACTGTGATTATCATGCGGGTGGTCTTTTCTAAAACCAACATATGACAATGTTTTAACTTTATCCCCTTGATAGTAATTTTTATTAAGAACATATTCTATAATTTTCCCGACAGTATATCCATATCCATCCAATCTTACATCTACTGAATTTTTAATTGTTGACACCGATTTCTCTACAGGGAGGTCATCTAACGCGCTTTGTCCGATTCGAGTTAATTTTTCTATTAAAATTTCACAAGCTTTTAAAACCAATTCCTCATTTGTAAATACACCAACTGTTTCAAGTTTAAATTCAAAACTATCTTTCTTAAAGTATCGCAAACCATCGTGGTTATACCAATTCTGTTGCAACAAACCAATGACCTCTGGATTCGCCTTTTCCTCCTCTGAGATTTCAACCAACTTTGATTGCCAAGCCTCGTCTTGTTTGATTTTGTCAGATGTAAATTTGTAGGCACATGTAGACGATACATTAAACGCACCGTCTTCGCCTGCTGTATGTAGTGACATTTTGGCACTAATAGATAATTCTTCACCTGGTGCAATTGTGGATACTTCTGGTCGTAATCTAGCAAACAGAACGAAATCGCCTGTTATAGGACAAGGTGGGAATATTTTGCGAACAGCATCATCCTGTAAATATTTCCCGGTAGTGGTATTTTTAATTCTAAAATGTTCAGTAGTTACATCTATAGTATTTTCTGATTCATTTTTAACATTTATCTCGACTACCAATTCCTTATAAGGAAGACCTACATCTGAAATATGAATTGGTATACAAGACAGTCGTTGTTTCAGAATTTCATTATTTAACCTGGATGTATTTACATGAAAATTAGCATCATTCTTTTCATGTGGAAAACAATTAAATACTAATGTCGGTATATCGGCTAAGATAGTTCTTCGAATTGCATTAACAAATGACACGTTAATGCCATCGATGCCAAAATTTAAAATACCATTTTCATCACGCTTAAATGAAATCAAATGACTGTTAGCTTTAGGCTTCTTGGATATCATAGTGCTCATTATTTTGCTATACATAAATATTTTATTATTATATCAATTTTTTTATTGAGTTATATTTCTTTTTACAAATACTTTGTTAATATTAGATGAGCTCTGTCTTATATTATAGTAAATTTTGTGAACACTGTAAAGAATTATTGTCTAAAATTTCCAGAACAAAAACAAAAGATGATATACATTTCGTGTGCATTGATAATCGCGAAAAACATACCGATGGCACTATTAATATTATTTTAGAGAGCGGACAAAGATTATTATTGCCACCAACTGTTACTACCGTACCGGCTATATTATTATTACATCACGGAAATAAAATAGTAACGGGTATCAAAGAAATAACACATTTTATAAGTCCTGGAGAGACAACTATAATGAACAAAGCAACTAATTTTAATGGCGAACCTCAAGCATTTTCATTTTGTGAAATGGGAAACAATCTCTCTGATAATTATTCTTATTTAGATCAATCAGCTGATGAATTATCTGCAAAGGGAGATGGTGGTACGCGACAAATGCATAGTTACTGTACCATAGCGCAAAATGATCTTATAGCAACCCCACCAGATGACTACGAACCAAATAAAGTGGGTAATGTAGATTTAGGTAAATTACAAATGGAACGGGCAAATGATGTTATACAAAAACGCTAATTATTATTTAAAAAAATGATAATATGATACATATAGTTATATGAGTATTTTAAAAGCTTTCACTAAACATCTTATTGAATTTACAGACGAAATTAAGGCAGTGTTTCCAAATGATGTCGATTTAAGAACCGGAGTTATATTTTTAGAAGGTTTAATTAAAATTAATCCTAAATCTGTTATAATAGGTTGGAAAGAATGTATTAATGATCAGTATAAAGACCAAATTTTAACAGGAGATTTGGAATATTTCATTGCGAAAGATTATAATAAGGATTTAGAAGGATATGGGAAGGGTAAATCTAACATTTTAAAGACAATCGACTCTTTCCGACATAAAATTAAGAATATGGGGGACACAAATAAGGAAAAATCCATGAAATATGTGCAAAATTTAACTAAATTGTGCAACATGTATTTTTCAAATAATTAGTGGTTAGTTTCACTTAAATAATTTGTTTGATTTAGATATATAATGTCTCAATCAAATATTTCCATTCCAGAAGAATTTTGTAAAGTAATTAAAGATTTTACCACGGACCTTTTAACAACATTCCCAGAATATTCAGCCACTTTAGACCCAGGATTGGTTGATATCCTTGAAGGTAATTGTGACACCAACAATGTAAAAACACTGTTTGAGTATGTTAAAAACACCTATCCTGAGCGTTTTTTTGATTTACTGTATCAAAACGAAGATATTTTTACAGATGAAACAGTCAATACTGAATTTTTACCAGGGATTGTCTTTGGGAAATTATGGTCGCCGGAAATAAGCGAAAATACTAAATTGATAATTTGGAAGTATTTACAATTACTTTTATTTTCGGTAATTAACACGGAAAATGACGATAAATCGTTTGGTGACGCGGCTAAATTATTTGAAGCAATCAACGAGGATGAGCTGCGCAAAAAACTTGAAGAAACTATGGAACAGATGTCCAATGTATTTGATATGAGCGGAGGTAACCCGTTTACAAATGATGCATCCAATAGTAACCAGACTGATTTACCAGACCCAGATGAATTACATAAACACATAAACGGGATGCTGCAAGGTAATTTAGGTAAATTGGCAGCGGAGATCACTGAAGAAACAATGAAGGAATTAAATACCGATATGTCTGGAGCATCATCCGTTGGTGACATTTTTCAAAATCTCTTTAAAAATCCAGGTAAGTTAATGGGGATGATAAAAAAAGTTGGAAGCAAATTAGATACCAAGTTGAAATCTGGGGAATTAAATGAGAGCGAAGTAATGCAGGAAGCGATGGATTTAATGCAGCAAATGGAGTCAATGCCAGGAATGGCAAACATGAAGAATATGTTAAATCAAATGGGAATGTCTGGTCTGGGTAAAAATGGTAAAATAAACATGAATGCCATGAAGGGTAAGTTAAATCAAAATATGCGCGGAGCAAAACAAAAAGAAAGAATGCTTCGTAAATTGGAAGAAAGGAAAGTCGCTAAAAAGGATGAGCAAATACAGCTATTACAACAACAACTTGCTGCTGCCAAAGAGGCCAATCATCTAGGTGTAGCTAAAAAAGGAAATGTCGGTAAGCGACGAAGAAAAAAGAAGAAACCTGGGAATAAAAAATAAATAGAAATATATATATCATGAGCAATACATTCTGGTTAAATAATCCATCAATATTAGTGGACAAAAATCATGTGACCGAAATATTTCCCAGTAATAATTTAAATTATGAATCGAAAATAAACGCAATAACTAGAATGATTATTATTCTCTCCATTTTAGGATATTTTTTGACAAAATCTGTAAAAATATTATTAAGTGCCGCGATGACTATCATTATAATTGCTATCATTTATAAAACTCAGAAAAAGAAAAGAGTGAAAAACAATATCAACAAGCAGTTGTTAAAAGAGGGATTCACAAACGCTGCAAATTATGAAAAACATAAATCTAATTTCACAGAACCTACAAAGCAAAACCCACTGATGAATGTTTTGTTGCCAGAAATCAATGACAACCCGGATAGAAAACCAGCGGCTCCATCATTTAATAGAAATGTTGAAAGGAAAATTAATGAAAAAACAATAGGACCAGATTCTAGATTATTTCTAGATTTAGGAGATAGTATCAGTTTTGAACAGTCCATGCGCAATTTCTATTCAACGCCGAATACAAAAGTATGCAACGACCAAACCAGTTTCGCCAAATTTTGTTACGGTGACATGCCATCGTGTAAAGAAGGTAACGAATTACAATGTACAAAAAATAATCAAAGATATACACTTTTTTAAGAATAAAATAAAAATCTTCAGTATAATTATATAACAATGGCGACGATTTCTAATTATATGTTTAATAATTTATCTCGCATTGGCGATGACCAGTGTGGTATTTCTGGAAGAGATGCGCAAAACAACGATTTCGGTACATACACCACGACTAATTATTTTTCAAACTGGTGTGGTATGAAAAAACCTATTGAATTTGCCACCTCGCAACCTGATGTGTTTTTCAATGGGGGTTATGGACCTTGTGGTGCTGGTGGATGCAATGTTAATAGTGACTCTAAACTTAAAATTGGATCCATCCAAACGCATCCGAAATGTAGAATTAGTCTTTATCAACGACCTTTTGCAACAGTTCCTTTTCTTGGCAGAGGTCCTCCAAGACCAGTCATGGAGTCTCGCATTCAACAGGGATCGTATTCGGCTGAAACTAAAAGCTGTAAAACTATTACAGAAAAATCATTTCAAAATTACACAACAACTCCTTTAGTACCAACTCTACAAGCAACTATTCAAAATCCAGCAAATTTAGTAGAAGGTGTTGCTGCAAATGGTTGGATTAGAGGAGGTCTACCCAGTCGTGAAATTACCCGTGACCAAGATTATATATCTAGACACAAATAATTTAAATACTTATTGAATGATTATATCAAATGTACAATTATTCATTAAAACTTACATATAGAACCTCAAACGATGACGATGTATATCGGGATGAATTGATGCAGGCTTTCGACATACAAACATATGATAGTGAAGTTATTAATAATATTATTAACAAGGAATTAATTCCTTTATTGAAAGATCAATTCCTCATAGTGTACCAAACTATGAACAAACACAATCAATTTCCATTTACTTTAGAGGACTCTGTATGTGTAACATTATTACTTTCTTGGGAATATTTTAATTTATTTCATTTATGTCTTGGAGAGATTAAAGAAAATAAAATAACAAATAGTATCACAAATTTAATTTCTGAATTAATAAAAACCAAATAAAAATCTACTTAATACGTATGAGCTCTACTCGACTTAAAAATGACAAAGCTGAATATTGTCAACAGCAAAGAAATTCTAGACTGTCAGAACAGTTTGCTTTATACAAATATAAAGCTATATCCAGCGACAGTGCTTTTCCTTGTGTTGGTATTAATGCTCCAATGATGACAAATGGATATAACAACGATATTCTCTCCAATAATGCATCTGATATTGAAAGTGCTTTGTTCGGAATTGGTTCAACTAATTTTATTAAGCAAAAAGAACCAGTCGTTACGAAAATAAATTATTTACCAAATAAATCGTTCTTTGAAAGACCCACTTCTTTTTTACCAGAACCTTTAGTACTTGAAAAATCCCAAAGACCAATTGGTCCATTTTGTTAAATATATATATAATCATTATATATATATAATGTCTGCTAAAATGTGGAAATCTTGCGGTAGTGGCAGTAGCTTAATTAATAATATTTTAATTGGAGGAGGAGGGTCTACAGGAGCACAAGGTGTTGCGGGATCACAAGGCGTTGCAGGAGCACAAGGAGCACAAGGTGTTGCAGGAGGAGGAGGAGGGTCCACAGGAGCACAAGGGTTCACAGGAGCACAAGGAGCACAAGGTGTTGCAGGAGGAGGAGGAGGGTCTACAGGAGCACAAGGGTTCACAGGAGCACAAGGGTCCACAGGAGCACAAGGTGCTACAGGAGAAGGAGTAACAGGTGCACAAGGGTCCACTGGAGGACAAGGGTCCACAGGTGCACAAGGTGCTGCAGGAGGAGCACAAGGGTCCACCGGTGCACAAGGGTCCACCGGTACACAAGGTTCTACAGGAGCACAAGGTGCTACAGGAGAAGGAGTAACAGGTGCCCAAGGGTCCACAGGAGGACAAGGGTCCACAGGTGCACAAGGTGCTGCAGGAGGAGGAGGAGGGGGTACCGGACCAACAGGAGCACAGGGATCTACAGGAGCACAAGGATCTGCAGGAGCACAAGGTGCTACAGGAGCACAAGGTGCTACAGGAGAAGGAGTAACAGGTGCACAAGGGTCCACTGGAGGACAAGGATCAACAGGGGCACAAGGTGCTGCAGGAGGAGGAGGAGGGGGTACCGGACCCACAGGAGCCCAGGGATCTACAGGAGCACAAGGATCTGCAGGAGCACAAGGTGCTACAGGAGAAGGAGTAACAGGTGCCCAAGGGTCCACTGGAGGACAAGGATCAACAGGGGCACAAGGTGCTGCAGGAGGAGGAGGAGGAGGGGGTACCGGACCCACAGGAGCCCAGGGATCTACAGGAGCACAGGGATCTACAGGAGCACAAGGGTCCGCAGGAGCACAAGGTGCTACAGGAGAAGGAGGAACAGGAGAACAAGGATCCA
>Ga0206131_10005407_pt1 | contig 13501 bp, 17 predicted proteins | sample Helgoland_Spring_FD_148636 | JGI IMG/M metagenome (GOLD analysis project Ga0206131, IMG submission 148636) | Pelagic subsurface seawater microbial communities from Kabeltonne, Helgoland, North Sea - Helgoland_Spring_Bloom_20160517_1 | ecosystem: Environmental > Aquatic > Marine > Epipelagic ...
AAACATAAGGCATCAACATATTCAGCAGCATATGGATGAGCAGATTAAATACAATGAAATGATTAAACTACTTGACTCAATTAACCATAAGCTTGATTAAATCATCGGCATATCCTCTTCAGTAAGTTCTACAATACACTTTACCAAGAATGAAACAAGCTACGAATGAAGTAAGTGGAGACTTGCCTTTGTTTATTGAGTAAGTTCTTGGTTTTGTAATTGTTTAATAATATTTATAGATTTGAGTATTATTAACCATAAATCAATTAAAATGATATTTCACATAACAGCAACTCATAATTACGAAACCTGTCCTGCTCATAACGAAGAAGTAAGACAAACTTTTGCTAAAACACTCATGGGTAGTGATGAAAAGCAGGTTAAAGTAATTTCAACTTATGTTAATGCTCCTGCTCACACATTTTATATTACAATTGAAGCCGATGCTATTGAAAATATTTATCAATGGTTAGACCCAATAATAACTGACAACCATTATGATATTGAACCAGTCGCAGATATGATGGCAGCCTTAAATAACACAAACCAATAAGTAGGAGGTTTCTTTTACAACAATTCTCTGTATTTTAGAACATTATTAACCATAAATCAATTAAAATGAATGAATTTGAAGTATTACAATATTTTCAAAGCGGTTTTCAACAAAACGCATCTTATCTTTTAGTAGTTACAATACTAATTTGTCTGAACTTTTATTTAATTAGGAGAGCAAGAGAAACAAATATGCCAAGTTATGGAAAAGCATTAGTAACTATTTTTGGACTAATGACTGTTTATTTTGGCTGGACTGTTGGAGCATTTTTAAGGTCGATGCAAATAAATATGGCTGTCTCTTTAGCAGAGTTAAAAAATAAAGGTGCTTCTATATCTGCGGCAAGTAATGATTGGATAAATGTAATGGGAAGTCCAACAGAACCTTACTCAGCTGGCACACCAGATGTACCGACAATGATTTTTTGGGGTATTATTGCCCTAATGTTGATTTTAGGCATGTGGGCACCAGCTCCAGAAGGAGCATACGATAAATAAGCACTTAAATATCTGAGTTACCCTCTCAAGTGGAGGGTTTTTCTTTTATACCAATGGATACAATCCAAATCCTTTAAGGTAGGAATCCTTTATAGTGGTTTTAGTGGGGAGTTGTTTGGAGGAGGTTTGTAGTGTGTTTTGAAATAAACCCAATTCTCTATATCTTAGAGGTATTATTAATCATAAATCAATTAAAATGAAAAAAATTTTTAGTCTTTTTAGTTTCCTATTAGCCTCAGTTTTATTTTCTCAAAATGTTGTAGAGATTCACTATAGGCATGTTCCTGCAGAACATATTGCAGAATTTGAAGCTAAAGAAATGGATCATTGGTCTAAAGTAAAACAGAATGCTATTGACAATGGGGACCTTTTAGCAACTGCTTTTTTCAGAGTTGCTGATGCAGGTTTGGTAGAAGATGAGACAATTCCTACTCATGCATTTGTTTTAGTTTATAAAGACTTTAATCAATTAGCTAATTCAAATAAAATATGGTCGAGTGCAGAAAAAGTACTCGGAATGAATCCAAGTTATATTTCTACAGATGATATTTCTAAAGTCATGATGATTCAACGATATAAACTAATTGATGAATTAAGTCCTTTGAGGGAGTTTAAATATGCTGTTTGGAATTATTCTAAACCAAAAGATATGGGAGGCTTTGTAAATGAAAACCTAAAACTTTGGAAACCATATTTTGAGAAGAGAGTAGGTAAAAATGGTTTAGCTGGATGGGGAATTTTGGCACGTGTTTATCCTCAAGGAATGGATCAATCAAGTCTGCTTTCTTACGACCATTACACAGATCTTGCGAGTGCTATGCAAGCACTATCACCAATGGATTTCGATCAATCAATATTAAGTAAATCAAAAATGTCTGAATATGATCCTGATGGATTTAGATATAGAGTTCTATTAGAACTTCTTCAATTTCAAGGAAATGTAAACTAAATAAATAAGCCCTCCCAAGCGGAGGGTTTTTCTTTTACACCCATTTTCTATATCTTAGAAATATTATTAACCATAAATCAATTAAAATGAAAAAATTTATATACTGTTTTTCTTTACTATTTTCATTCACACTACTGGCACAGAATGGTTTTGTGATGCTAAATCAAAACAAAGTTGAATTTGCCAATCAAGGTAAAGCATTTAAGCTTGTAGACGATTATTTTTCCCCAGTATGGAACGATTTAGTAAATGAAGGTAAGATATATTCTTACCAGGTCATGACTCATCTATGGGGAGATGAATGGAATTTAAATTATATTATAGTTGCTGAGAGTCACGAGAAATTTCTCTCTGCTTGGTCGGAAGGCTTTAGAAGAATTAGATCATCAATGCCACCTGAAAAATGGGATGAACTTTTTGAATATACAATTGAACATAAAGACAACCTTTATAATTTAAGATCACTTTCCCCAAGAAATAATAGTGCTGAACTTATAAATGTTGTAGAAATGTCAGTCAATAACAAGACTGAAAAAGAAATCAATGAATTTGCGAGTTACTACCAAAAATTAGTTAACAAACTCGAGCCTAATTCTTTGAGTTTTAGATTTTTTAGATCTGGAAAAAATAAAGTTACCTTAATAGAGAGGTATCGAAATGAAGCTGCATTTTTTAATCATGCAAAAAACGTTTCTCCAGGAGGGGAAATTGAAAAAGACTTTGCTCAGTTTATGAATAATTTCACTATTGACGCAATGACTATCTATGGAGAATCTTCAAGTGATTTAAAAAAGCTAATAAAAAGTTTTGGATTACCAGCTGATTATGTTCCATATATTGATGGATTCAGTAGATAAACAAAGCCCTTCCAAGCGGAGGGTTTAGAATAATTCCAAACAGCATATTTAAACTCCCTCAAAGGACTTAATTCATCAATTAGTTTATATCGTTGAATCATCATGACTTTAGAAATATCATCTACAAGTATTTGTTCAAATCTTTACAAAGTCAATATATATAGTACTTTACAGGAAATTATAATTTTTAAAATGACACAAAACTGACACAAACAAGCATAATAGATGGTTCTTAATGGAAAATATAAGAATAATAGAACACTTTGGACAGTGGTTTTTGACACTGTTGGAATATAAACCCTAAAACTTCTCAATCACTCCTATCCCAAACACAGGGGCATGGGTTTTAGGAAACAGTTTTTCTATTTGATTAGGGGGTTGGGATTTGATATTTAATCCATTCTCTATATATTAGGGGTATTATTAATCATAAATCAATTTAAAATGAAAAATTATTTTTTAGTATTATTAATGTTCAGTACAATTTCTATAAATGCGCAGTATTGTGTGTTTTTTGATCTTAAAGCTGAAAATCCAGAAATGGTTGTATCAACCATAACTGCTGCAATGAACACCGAGTGGGCTAAAAATATGCAGGCTACTAAGTCATTATTTGCCTATCTTCCAAATGGATCTACAAAGTCCACACATTCTCTTCAGTTATGTTTTCCAAACGAGGAAGCTTTTGAAAAAGCTTTTATGTCTTATGGAGAGTCAATGGAAGCAAGATTATTATTTGACGAAAGGCTACCTCAGTATTCTTTAGATGTATCACAATCTATCAATACCCCGATTTGGTATAACGGACAAGACTGGGCAAATGACAATGTTTTTATGCTTTATCAAATGGAAGTAACCAACCCTTCTTTATATCTAAAAGAATTTAAAAGCTTTTCTCAAAAGATGGCAAAAAAATTAGGGTATGAAAACAATTCTTATGGTCTAGCATTTCCAATTGTAGGGAAAAATGCTGATTTTTCTCATTTTGCATGGATCGGATCCCCTGATATAAAAACAGCACTTTCAAACACAAAGAAAATGTTAACAGATCCTTTGTTCGCTGAGTTTTCAGCTAAGGTTTCAGGTATTCGAAAAGTGGTCAATACGACAATGTCGGTTCGTGTGATGGACTTTTAATACGACAAATCTCTATGAATTAACCCTCCCAAGCGGAGGGTTTTTCTTTTACACCAATGGACACAACCCAAATCCCTTCTAATCCATTGATATCATTGCCTTAACATAAGATTCCTGTGTAGTGGTTTTAGGGGGGAGTTGTTTCGGGGAAGTTTGTAGTGTGTTTTGAAATGAATCCCATTCTTTATATCTTGGTGTATTATTAACCATAAATCAATTAAAATGAAAGAAGCATTACTTATATCTATAGTTTTATTTATCTCCTGTGGTCAGCCTCAGAAAAATGAATCGGTAGAGTCAAAAAAAGTAGATTATATTTTTGAAGCTACATATCTCGATGATTTTAAAATTGGAAATCCTGAGTTAGTTCTTAAAGTCCAACAAATGCATAAGTATTTAATTAATAAGGATTATGAAATGGCAGCAAGTTATCTGTCAAATGATGTGGTTTTTGCATTAGAAGATGGCTCAAGATTGGAAGGAAAAGAAAAATGTATGCAGTTTATGATTGAAGGTTATTCTTCAATTGAAATCCAAGATTATCAAGTTGCCGTAAATCTTGCAGTAACTGGTGATAATGGTGATGAATGGGTTCTTTTGTGGGACAATGCTAATATCGTATCAAAAGATGGAACATCATCTGGCTTTAACTGGATGGAGACTTTCAGATTTGAAAATGGAAAAATTGTTACAATGAATCAATTTTCTAAACCAAGAAATTGACATAATACAATCTTCATTAGTGGAGGGTTTTTCTTTTACACCAATGTGGAGAGAAGCTAAATGAGAAGTGCTACAAATGTGGAAGCAAGAAGTATATTGAATGGGACTATAAGGCAAAGAAATGCCCTCAATGTGAAGATGGGTTAAATGGAGTTAACTTAGTTTTAGTTAAAAGATCATTAATTAGATTTTTGTAGCTATTGTAAATTACTTTAGGCTCTCCATTAATTAAGTAGTTCTTAATGTTAAGTTGGGGGAATAATTCATGAATCTTATTAATCAGATAATTGAATAATTCAATTGTTTCAAATTCTTCTAGAATTTCTATATGTGCTTTAGTAACTTTAGCAAGTATTTTAGGACGTTTTAAGTCGGAGTATTTTGCACTTATACTATGGTCTTTATGTCCTAAAAGCGTCCTGCCGATTGGACGTGTGTTTTCAAACTCATCAGATAAACTCTGAAAAGTATTCCTTGCAATCATGTATGTAGGTAACCCTATACTTCTTGCTTTTTTTCTATAGAGATCCCATGTAGCTTTAAAAGCTTTTGGGTTTTTCTTTTTTGTAATCGAAAATATTTTAAGAAAATCAACCTTATCTTTTTCAGTATTTTTTATCCAACTATCAATGGTCAAATGACCATCTTGCAAGTTCATGTATGATATAGAAGGGTGAGTAAGTGATACTGTCTGTCTTAAAAAGCTTATCAATTTTTGAATAGGGGGGAGGGATATCAAAATATTCATTGGATACTTTGTCTTATGCCTCCTGTGAAGATAAACATGAGGATTTCCAAAAATCACTTCATCGTGATACCCTTTTTGAAGTGCTTCTATTTTTCTTGAGAAATCATAGTCAAGATTTTTAGATGTCAACTCGTGAATATCAGATGGATAAATTCCTCTAAATGAAAACATCAATAACCAATGAGCTACAGCCTCAATTTCCATAAGCGTTGCAAGAAAATTCCTACGATACTTTCCTTTTATTTCAATATTATCAATCGCAAACCTTATCATATCTGGTATTGCAGAATCATTATCTGGCATAGGAGGGACTTTTGCTTTCCAGCTTGGATCAAATTCAAATGTTTGAAAAGTGAACTTTTTCTTTACAGCGTGGTTACAGACTGTCTTTATATTATTATAGTATGTGTTGTAAGTATGAGGACTCCCAGCATTATCAAGAATTTTTTTCCTGAGCCGCATAAAATTTTCCTCAGTTACATCGTTAAAATGTAGATCCTTAATATTTAAATGGTTAGCCACAGTAATTACTGTCTCAAGGCAATTGTCTACATGAGTTTTTTCTTTATATAGGCTAAAAACTGATCTTATGTATTCTTTGATACTCTGAGCAGATTCTTCATTGGAAAGCATTTTTTTTGCCGTATCAAAGTCAATTTGTCTAAGGCTGTACTTATTTTGAACCTCGAGCATTTTAGTTTTGTACTCAGTGATCTTGTTGTTTATAGCTAAACTATTTGGATGCGACGGATCTACTTGGGAAAAGGTCTTATTCCACAGCTTTGGTATTATATAAACACCTTCAATTTTTAACCTTACATCGTTATCAGCCCTATCCAAACTACCGTCTTTGAAGCGGATGTACAGCTGTGCTGTACCGTCTTTCCTGGTTCCTTTGAAAATGAATGATAATGTCATAAGACTAAACTACTAAAAATCTGCCCCTGAGTTTGCCCCTGACTCATAAAGTTATTGTCAAAATACCCTGTTTTTTCAACAACCACGTAACCCCAGTAAATATAGACCTTAAGATAGATTAAAGCTTTAAATATCAGGGCTTTATAATGAATAATACTAAAAATCGTTCTGATTGTGGTTCAGGAGGTCGGCGGTTCGAGACCGCTCTTCCACCCGCTTTGTAAAGGGGATGACGATATGTTGTCCCTTTTTTATTGTCTTTGGGGTAACGTATAGGGTAACGATTTAATCATTTTTTAGACAACTCATACCTCAACTCGTAATATTTTGAAGCTGATATTCTCTTACCTAAATAAAGGAATTGCACTTTACCATTAACTACTTTCTTTGTGAGTGAGAAAACTTATTTAAGAGGTTTAGAAATACCTGAACTTTATGAAGAGAATATGCCTATGATTTAAAATCAAATGACAAAGAAAGAGGGTCAAGAAATTACCGCTACAGTAAAATATGACTCCGAGACTTATAGTTTTTTTTATAAGGTTTAGCTTTACCAATCTACTTCATCAACATTCAAGTCATCATTTAAATATTCATTAAGACTAATAGCTAAATCATTGAAAAATTTCAATTGTGTTTTAATATCATTTTTTCCTTCAGCTAATTCTTCGCCATCAGCATTAAAAATTTTATTTAAGAATCCTCTTTCATACCATCCACTTGAAAGTGATTCATCCTTTGTGAACGTTTTTAAGCTTACTGGTTCAAATTTAAGACGCCCATATTTAAATGTTATGTCTATAACGTATCTATAACCCTGATAGCCTTCAGTTAATGTGATTACTGTGTGAGTTTTTAAAAGTTCTTCGGTAGACCCCTGAATCCTTAAAAATTTTCCTCTTTCATTATCAAGAATTATATTCCCATCACCTTTGAAAACTTCATTAAACCACAGGACTGTTTTATTGTTTAAATCTTTTGGGGTAGCGTCTGAATAAATAATTACATAGTCTGACATTTTTAGGTATGTACCTTGTTTTGTTTTAAAACCTTCATTTATAGTAATCTCTGATTGAGTAAACAGTTCTTGAGATGAAGATGAAATTGGAATAGCTAATAGTAATAAGAATTTAAATAAGTTCATTTTATTGAATTTTTTCAATATTAACTTAAAACTAAAATTTAGGCAACTACTTTTCTACTGCATTTTCACTTCAAGCCTATAATAATTTACCCAACAATTACAATGGAACTACTTCGCAACTTGCAGAACCCCTTACAGGATTCATACAATGACTGTGAGAAACTGGCTCACAAGACTTCTAACGCGCTCTAATAAGGTAGAACAGACATTCTTTGTGTCAGAGAGAGATAAGGGAGATTACAATAACCTACACGTTCAAATGCTTATTGGCACGAATACAGACATGACGTATCAAGAAGTAAAGTATGGAATGGGCAATGTATCAGTAGGAGATTATCAACCGATCTATGATAGTGAAGCAGTATGCAAGTATGTAACCAAGCACATAGGAAAGGATGTGGACTACGACACTGTATTCAAAAGCTAAAAGTTTCTATACAGAATTATTCCATACACAACAGCATGGGTTTTAGAAAAAGGTTTTTCTATTGAAACAAGGGGTTGGGATTTGATATGTAATCCATTCTCTATATATTGAAGGCATGAAGAAACTATTCTACCCTTTAGCCTTCGCTCTAACAGCATTCTTAGTCCTTTACAGCTGTTCTGCAGAAGAAGAGGACATAACCTCTCCTCCAACAGTTCAACAGCCAACTCCAGAGCCTGAACCAGAGACAACACAGTACACTTTAACAGTTACAGCAGGAGAGGGAGGAAGTGTATCTTCAGAAGGAGGTAATTATGATGAAGGGACAGAGATAACTATTACAGCTTCTCCAGCAGAAGGATATGAGTTTGTGGGATGGGAAGGGAGTGATTCAACTGAAAATAGTTTAACGATAACATTAAATTCAAATGAATCTATTAATGCACTTTTTGAATTTATTCCCTTATACACACTTACTGTTTTAAGTAGTGAAGGAGGTGTTGTATCCACTGCGGGTGGAGAATATACAGAAGGCGCTGAAGTTGAAATAATTGCTACACCTAATGAAGGGTTTTCTTTTACAGGATGGGAGGGTATTGAAGATACAAGTAGCTCCGTAACAGTTTCAGTCAGTTCGAATGCAACAGTCACAGCTCTATTCGAAGCAATTCCACAATTTGCTGTAATAGTTTCCGCAAGTGAGGGAGGTACTGTATCAACAAATGGAGGAACCTATTTAGAAGGTTCTGAATTTAGTATACTTGCCACCCCAAATACTGGTTATGAGTTTCAAAGATGGGAAGAAATTGATGCTTTAACCTCTTCACTAACCATTACAGTAAGCTCTAACATTTCCTTAACAGCTATTTTTATTGAAATACCAAATGACTCAAACAGTTCTAATAGTACAAATGAAAATTTAGGTCCTATATTTTGGAGGGGATCAACTATAACCTTTAATAAATCTAATGGAGCAAATCCAAATTTGGAAGAAAATCAAGATAGAATAAGAGAGAATGTATGGATTACAAGAGGGAATACTGGAGGGCAAATTTTCAATATCGCTATAAATAATAGTTCTGATAAAACTGAAAGTCCCGTTGGAACTGAATGGGCAATTGGTACTTTAGATGAATTGGAAAGCCTGACGTTTAATTATTTTCGCAACGCAATAAGCAGACCCAAGAGTGTAGTGGGTAAAAATTTAGTTCTACACCTAATAGAAGATGATATTTATGTAAATGTAAAGTTCACATCTTGGAGTCAAGGTAAGAGAGGAGGGTTTTCTTATGAAAGAAGTACACCGTAGCTTTCACTACAATGCCCCTAATCCATTGATTTCATTGCCTTAACCTTAGATTCCTGTTTAGTGGTTTTAGGGGGGGTGTTGTTTGGGGAAAATTTGTAACGTGTTTTTTAAATTAATCCTATTCTTTGTATATTAGAGGTATTATTAATCATAAATCAATTAAAATGAAAAAATTATTATTATCAATTTTATTATTGGGTACAATATCATTAAATGCTCAATATTGTTTGTTTTTTGACATAAAGGCAGAGAATCCCGAAATGGTTGTATCAGCACTTTCTGCTGCGATGAATACTGAATGGGGTAAGAATATTGAAGGAACAAAATCATTATTTGCATATGCTATTAATGGATCTACTGATTCTACACATTCACTTCAAATGTGCTTTCCAAATGAAGCAGCTTTTGAACAAGCATTTATGTCATACGGGCAATCACTTGAGGCACAATTACTGTTAGATGGGAAACTTGCGGATTTTTCAGTTGCTGTTTCTCAGTCGTTAAATACTCCAATTTGGTACAATGGGGAAGATTGGGCGGAAGATAACGTTTTCATGCTATACCAAATGGAAGTAACAAACCCAAGCTTATACTTAAAAGAATTTAAAAGCTTTTCCCAAAAAATGGCTAAAAAGTTAGGATATGAAGATAGTTCCTATGGATTAGCATATCCAATAGTAGGTAAAAATTCAGACTTTACTCATTTTGCATGGATTGGATCACCTGACATCAAAACTGCACTATCAAATACTAAAAAAATGTTTTCTGACCCTTTGTTTGCAGAATTTTCTAAGAAAGTATCAGGTGCGAGAAAAGTCGTTAATACTATAATGTCAGTCCGTGTTATGGACTTTTAAATTTTTTATTAAACAAGATTTAGCCCTCCCAAGTGGAGGGTTTTTCTTTTACACCAATGCCCCTAATCCAAATCCTTACTAATCCATTGATATTATTGCCTTACCCTGAGGTTCGTTATTGTGGTTTTAGGGTTTGGATTTAGGGTTTTGTATGGATACGTGACGGATGAAAATCTAATACTTTTAACGCAGCCCTAACCCAAACACAGTGGGGTAGGTTTTAGAAAAGGTTTTTTCTTTTAAACCATCGGCATATCCTCTTCATTAAGTTTAAGGAGTAATTAAATAACTACTCCTCAATTAAACCTTACGATTAAATTTTAGTCTATAATAAAAACAAAAAAATGAAAAACTTTATCATAGTCACCTTCTTAAGTGTTGTTTCATATGGACAAGATTTGAATTATAACATTGAATCTTTTATTAATCAAGATTTAAATATTAATAACAAAGCCCCAAATACACATTACATTGGAAATGCTTGGTTAAAAAGTCTTATTGTTGCAGATGAAGATTTTGATTACAATTTGACACAAGCTACATTTCAATCAGATTCTACTTTAGATTGGCATAAACATTCAACAGGACAGGTTTTAATCATTGTCGATGGTGAGGGATACTATCAAGAAAAGGGTAAAAATGTTATTGTTTTAAAAAAAGGAGATGTGATAAAGTGTGATAAAAACATTGAACATTGGCATAGCTCTACACCAAATAAAGATGTTTCTTACATTGCTATTTATGGAAATAGTGGAACTATTTGGACAGAAAAGCTCTCGAAAGGAGACTATGATAGAATTAAACCTATTAATTAAACTCCATAAATCATCGGTATATCTTCTTCATTAAGTTCAAGAAGAAGAAAAACAAGGGGTAGAGATATTGTAGATTTTTTTATATTAGTACCTTTGGGATATGAAAAAAACACTATTTATTTCTCTGTTATTTCTATTCGCTTCTTGTTACACAACACAATTTGTTGTTGGAGAGGGCGCTAAAGGAAATAATGAAATTAGATTAAAACAAACACATTTAGTTAATGGCTTAATATCCTCTGATATTCCTAAAATGAAACAGATTATTGAGAAGGAAGATTACACTATTATCACAAAACATTCATTTATTGATTTAGCTTTAAATTCGTTCACTTTTGGAATTTATTCTCCTACAACTGTTATTATTAGGCATTAAAAACCTAACTCCCAAATTCACATTGCGATGAAATAAGTAGATTTAGGTAAAATTTAAAACTTAATAAAATGAGTGGTAATAAAACAAGTTTCGTTGAGCCGTTAAAACAAAACCCATAATTTTCACAATGCTTGGTTTGATTATAGGAGGCGCAACAATGGAAATTGAGAGATTTACTGGGATTCCTTTTCAAGTAGTTGGAACATTTGCTTTATTGCTTACATTAATTCCGTTAGTTTGGGCATTTTCTATTTGGCTAAAGAAAAGAAGAAGAAATAACCCCTAAAACTTTGTAATGGATTTATTAGATTTGAGTTATTCAAAAAATATCTAACAAATGTTTGAATTAAGAATGAATATTTGGTGGGAAAATATAGTTCAACTTGGAATCCCATTATTAATCGTTCTCATTCCTATTGCAGTGGCTGTTGTATTGGTTAGAAAAGAAAATAAAAAGAAAGACTGAAGTCCTAACTCCTTTGTTCAACAATTGATAAGTCTATTTGGGAATAAATAGAGTTTAATAGTTATAGTTCCATATACTCTAAAAGAATATGGAACTTTTTATTTAAAGTCAATATTTATAATGATCTACAAGAAAAACACATCTTATAATTGTCATAGGACTGACAAAAAATAACATAATAGATAATTCTTAATGGTTTTTCTAAGAATAAATTAGACCCTTTGGACAGTGGTTCTTGACACTGTTGGAATATAAACCCTAAAACTTCTCAATCACTCCAATCCCAATCTCAGGGTCATGGGTTTTAGAAAATAGTTTTTCTATAGGAACATGGCATTAGGATTTTATATTTAATCCATTCATTATATGTATCTTTAAATTATTAATTATAAATCAATTTTAATGAAAAAAATATTTTTAGTAGCGTTACTCGTATCATTCGCTTTTGCGTGTAATCAACCAATAGAAAAACCAAAATCAAACATATCAGACGAATATGCTTCTAATTTAAATACAGCTCAAACATTCTTTGAACTCTTTTTAACTGAGGATTTAGAAAGTCAGAAACCATTAATTTGTCCAGGCGTGACTCATTATCCTCCTTTTTACGGAGCAGAACCTGGAAAATATGATGCTTTTGTGGCTGCAGGAAAGGGATGGATGGATGCCTTTGATGAAATAACCTACAATGCTGAGGTTTGGCTTCCAGGAACTGATTCATTAGGAAATTCAAATGGAAGTGTGAGAACTTACGGTGTATGGACAGCAAAAAATCCAATGAATGGAAATGTGATTACTACAAATGCTTATCATTCGTTTGAGTTTAATGCCAAAGGACAGATTCACGAAATGCGTGATTACTTCGATGCTTCAGGGGCAATGGCTGCAGCAATGAAAGACGCCCAATAGTTTAAATAATAACTATATAGCCCTCCCAAGTGGAGGGTTTTTCTTTTGCACCAATGGACACAATCCAAATCTTCTCTAATCCATTGATGTCATTGCCCTATCCTGAAATTCTCTGCTTGCTGTTTTAGGGGGGGAGTTGTTTGGGAAAAGTTTGTAATTTGATGGATATTAAATTTTATCCAAAAACATCCAAAATTAATCAAAAAACGCTCAAAATGAGTCAAAATTGATAAAAAATAGCTAAAAGTGATAAAAAATGGACAATTTTTAGATTTACCTACCCCTTGCTATTCCTATGGTATGTTAACTTTGACCAATCCCATGAAACATTTGAACTTGGTACTTTCTGAGGGATATAATTTGTAATTTTAATTTTAAATTTCTCTTAAATGGAAACCATCGATAAATATTCTAACATCATGATTAGTATAAGGAAGATTGTGCGAGCAATTAATCTGGAGTCAAAAAGGATAGAAAAAGATTATAACCTTAGTATTCCGCAGTTACTTACTTTAAAGTTTTTAGAAGAGAAATTAGAGTATAAGAGTACTATGAAGGAAATTAAAGAACACTTATCACTCAATGCGAGTACAGTGTCAGGAATAGTTGCTCGTTTGGAGTCAAAAGGGTTGATCGCCCGATTGCCAAATCCCAATGATAAAAGAAGTACCCCGATTATTTTAACCTCAAGTGGGAATAAACTAATTAAGCAAACAGATGAGTCTTTACACGAACGTGTGATGCGTAAATCCAACTCTTTAACGGATGAAGAATACCAGAAAATATTAGTTTCATTCAAAACTATAATTAAGATTT
>Ga0206131_10005410_pt1 | contig 13498 bp, 22 predicted proteins | sample Helgoland_Spring_FD_148636 | JGI IMG/M metagenome (GOLD analysis project Ga0206131, IMG submission 148636) | Pelagic subsurface seawater microbial communities from Kabeltonne, Helgoland, North Sea - Helgoland_Spring_Bloom_20160517_1 | ecosystem: Environmental > Aquatic > Marine > Epipelagic ...
CCTATTTACCCTAGTGTTTAATTAACTATTTTGTTTTTATTTCTACTATTATACCTACTACACCATCACTAGAAATTTCATAAGTATTATACCTATTATCATTTATAAAACCATAATCCTTAAATTTAAAAATAATGACTTCTTCATCCCCCAACCAACCATGTATAGAATTTGTGGCATAATCTATAGATAAAGACTTTATTAGATTTAATTTAAAAGGTTTTCTGTAATCCCCCAAAAGTTCGTTAACCCCTATCTGTATTAACATTATTTTAAATTAAGTTGGTACGTCAGTTACAAAAGTGGCTCCATTTATTAGTGTGATATCGTTACCATTCGATCCCTGATCAGTAATAGTTGTCCCAGTACCATCATTGTTATCTCCCATACGCCACCAGTTACTTGGGGTGGTAGAAAATTCATTTAAGTCACCTGGTATACCATTATTTTGATTGTAAATATCTAATGGACTAACATCACCAATAAACACTGCTAACTCATCTACATTCAATTCTCCATATCCTGTAGAATTATTCCAACCAACATAAAGTTTTCCTAAAGATGTACCAAAATCGTTAGCACCAAAATAATTTGATGTATCCCCTTCTACACCATTTACCCAAATTTGGAACTTACTATATCTATTTCCTGTGGGGAATAATCTAATACATACATGATTCCAATCACCAACTTGTAATTGTGTAGTACTCCTACTGTAACTAGAACCATTTGGGTAACTGGCATCAATCACACCATTACTTCTAACCCACGTAAAAAATCTACCAGTACCTGTTGATAAATAAAACAATGGTTCAGCAACTAATGAATTAAATTTAACCCAAGAAGAAATAACCCAAGTATCTTCATTATCTAATGTATTAAAAGTATTGACAGTTTGTAAATAATCATTCGTACCGTCAAGGTCAACACTATACAGATTTGAATAGGTTTCAGTTTCAATAGATAGTAGGCTTAAACCACTATCACCAACGATTGTTCCATTATATGTAATAAACTTCTTTCCCATATAAATTATAAATATTTGAGTTTTTATATTTATTTCATATTTATAATAAAAAGATAATATGGGACGTATAGGAAAAATAAAAAGATTATTAATAGAAGAAACCAATAAAAAATTATTGGGTGAAAGTATAGTCGACATAGATACCGTATTAACAGATATGAAATATAAATTCGCATATGGTGACATTTCACCTATGTGGATAGAGGAATTTGAAGAACATATGGGTGAAGATTTAATTAATCAGTTATCTACAAATGAATATACCGACTTATTTTCTGACTGGATGAATTCTAAAAGAATTGGATCAGATGAAGAAAAAGGATCAGAATTTTTAAATATATAAGATGAAAATTAAAATAACAGAATCACAATTAAATAAAATTTCCTTCATTAACGAATCTAAATTTTTATTTCCAATAGGGAATGATAATTTTAATGTAGGTTATGATTCACAGGGTTTAGGTAAAAATGTAACTCCTAAAGTTTTAGATAGGTATGACTCAATACATAATTCTGATTATGGTGGTGGTGACGCAGCGCATAAATCGAGAGGTGGTCATTTAGGTATTGACATTTTCGCACCAAAAGGAACACCTTTAGTTTCTTGTGTGAATGGTGTTGTGGAAAGAATAGGTAATGTTAGAAATAATAAAATTGGGGGAAATACTGTTAATATATTAGGGGATGATGGTAAAAACTATTATTATGCACATTTAAATAATATTCGTAATGATTTAGAAAAAGGAGACGATGTATATAAAGGAATGTTTATAGGTACTGTTGGTAATACAGGTAATGCTAAAGGTACTCACCCACATTTACATTTTTCAATTTATAAGAGGGATTATCGTAAAGGTAGTATTGATCCTTGGACATATTTAAATTCCTCATTAAAAGGTGGTGAAATATTTATTATAAATAAAGAAGACGTAGTAGAAAAGGTTGATGGTATTATAACTAAAAACGATTTAACTATATCAGATATTATAGAAAATGGTGGTAATAAAGAATTGATTTCGGTGGGTAGTAATGGTGATGGTGTTTTAGAAATACAAAGTATATTAAAAGATTTAAAATACGATTTAGGTAGTTTTGAAGATGCAGAAGATGGTGTTGATGGTATATTTGGGTTTAAGACAAAAAAAGCGGTTGAGGAATTTCAAGAAGACGAAAACTTGACGGTTGACGGCATCGTTGGGATACAGACATCTACCGCATTATATGAATACATTTAAAAAAAAATAAAATGGGAAGAGTAGAGAAAATAAAAAGATTATTAATAGAAGAATCTAACAAAAGAATATTAAACGAAACAATTATTTTACCTTACCCCCCTACAAGAACTTTAAAGACTGGTTCTAAGGGAGATGACGTAAAAAAATTACAGAGTAGGTTAAAAGAACTTGGTTACGATTTAGGTGATAGTGGGACTAATGGTGATGGTGTTGATGGTTCTTATGGTAGTAAAACTAAAGAAGCGGTTAAAAAAGTACAAAAATTAGCTTTCCCAAACAATTATATGGAATGGGATGGTCGTGCAGGTAAAAAAACTGTTAAGTATTTAAATTTTGCAGGAGAAGGAAAAAAACAATCAAGTGATGGTGAAACAACCCCTATACCACCTAAAAAAGAAGAGGGGTGGAGAGTTTATAGTGATATGTTGACTATATCACCTTTCGATAGTAAAGAAAAGGGTGATAGGTTTAGAATGTGGGTTAATAGTAACTTACCTAATACTGCAAAAAAACACAAATTAGATTCACCATCTGAAACTTCTTCTCATAAAAATAGATATGTTTTAAACACACTAAATCAAGTACTAAAATATAAAAATGGTGATAAAATTAGACTTTTTGAATATTATAAATTAAAAATCCCTAACTGGGATAAAGATACAGGTGGAGGTGGTTCAGGATTAGAATTATCTACAAATATGAACCCAAGGTATCAAAACAGAATTAAAACTGATAAAATTGATAGTAAGAAAAAGGTTAATTATATAATTGATAAACCAGGTACTGATCAATGTGCACAATTCGTAAATAATTTTAGTAACCAGTTTGACGCAACAGGTAGTGCTTGGCTAGCACATGATTATGACAGTAAAATAGGTCCAACCGCATATAGTGCTTTCCATAATTTACCCAAAAATAAACAGGACGAAATTATAAAATTATATCAAGATATAGATAAATCTGGTGAAGGTGCAAAAGAAAGAGGTTCATACAATACTGAGGTAAGAGATTTAGTAGATAGTTTAGTACCTGCGGCTGGTACAGTAAAAAATATAGATATAGATGATGTGGTAGGGATTTTTTACTATCCTTCTAAACACCATCAAGAGGCGTTTTATCAGGCAGGTGATAAATGGTTTACAGGTACCGAAGGTAATAAACAACCTGGAAAAACAATAAAAAGTGGTAAAGGTTGGGGTATGAATACTCATTTAGGTGTAGTTGGGGCAACAAAATACGGGAAACCAATAGTATTTCATAATATTGGAGGTAATGTTATAAGTGAGCCAGTAGATAATTTAAGAATTGCTTGGGTTAAAAAAGTCGGGTAATATGAAAATATTATTAACAGAATCACAATTAAAAAAAATAGTAGATTTACTTACTGAAGATACCTATCCAGGTGCAAATTCATATCAAATACAGAAGTTTTTGTTTGCAGATGGTTGGTTACCATATGAAAGTGATATTGATGGTGATTTTAGAGATAAAAGTGTAAGAGCTTTTGTTAGATATTATTATGGTATTAATGAGGATAGGAATATAAATACTATTGGAAAGTTATACGATAAATTGTCTAAAGAGGGTTATGATTTAGGTAGTAAAACGGGTAAGATTTTTGGACCTAAAATGGCTAAAGTTTTATCTGATATAATAAAAAAAGTAGGTTATAAAAATGCCAAAGAGAGAGACGTAGACTATGTAAATTGGAGTAAATCAACCCCCAATGAAAAAGGAACACCAATAAGCTTTACTAAAAAAGAAAAAGATGTCTTAGATCAATATGGTGTTGGTGGTTTAAGGACTGATGTTGATGCAGAAAAATTCCTTTTAGATATTTTTGGTGGTAAACGAGACGGTATTTTTGGTGATTTTTATGGTCCTAGTGCGGATATATCAAAATTAACTAAAGATGTGGTAAGTAAATTTAATTGTTTAGGTGATAACCCATCACTTGCAATGGCACTATGGATTATATGGGAAAATAAAGATAAGGTTAAAAAAAGTATGGGGATGCCTAACGATGAAACCCTCCTAACTATTATGAGATATGCGATAGGTATTACACAAAGAGAAACTAAGATGGGTAAGACTACTACAGATAGAGACGATTACGCCGAATTAATTAGGGGTATGGGTATGGGATCTTTATTACCTAAAAAATATAGTGGACAAAGTTTAGGTGTTGGTCAATTTACTAAAAATACGTGGTATGAATATGGTTTAGATAAAATAGTGGGTGAATATAATTATTCGTTTAACTGGGGTAAACAAATACTTGCAATAATGTATAGAATATGGAAAGATTATAAATTAGCTATTAGTAGGGGTTTAGGTACTATGCCGTCAGTTAATCCTATAACTAAAAAACGTGTAGATGCTAAAAGAAAGGCAGAAGGCAAAACTAAAATGTTTACAATAGATGGTTCAGGTAATGTTTCTTTAGATTTAGCCATTTTATCCCATAATATGGGTACAAGTAAAATAAAAAAATATTGTAAAACTAGTAATGATAATTTTGCTGGACCATGTGATCAGAAAACTTATACACCTTATAAAGATAAAACCGACCCTAAATACGTTGGTACCTTAACTGTTTATCAAGATCAGTGGATTAAGGGGTATTTTCCATATTTAGAACATAAGGAGAAAACTTCTATTGGTTACGTTGAAGAAGTACAAAAAACTTACGATAATAAAACAAAATGTTTACCTTTTGCGTTGAACTATAGTGTGAAATCACCTGATACATTAGATCCTAAATTTCAAAAATCAGAAGAAGAAATACTATATAAGATAATGTATGATAAATTATCACCAGAGAAAAAGAAAAAATACCCAAAACCACCCAAAATGTCAGATGGTTACGGATATGGATGATTTTATTTAAAATTTCCTGTGATGTAAATGACTGGTTTGGGAATACCCACTATATTTTTTTGTGTATCACTTACAGATTTAAAGTCATATACATAACTACCATCTTTAACAAATACTTCTACAGAAGGTCCACTATCGAGTATGAAAGCGTCTACCACACCATTATTTAAGGCGAAGTTAGTTAGTTCTCTCATAGTAACTCTGTTACCTTTATTTGAGTGAACTATTGTTATTTCACCATTTTTGTTTTTACCGATAAGTAAACGACATACTTTTTTCTTAGCGTGATTCATATTTAACATTCTATCGTTAATTTTTTTGTTTTTAATAACCCATACGTGTGTTTGTGACAAATATTCTACATTAGAAACTTTATTAAAAACAATGTTAGGTTTATTATTTTTGACAATAAATGAACCACCACCACTAATTTGTCTATTTTTTGTTTTACCGTCTATTACAACACCACAAGTTGGTTTTCTCTCTGCAGTAAAGAAGTTTGAGTTCACATAAAAATCAAAATCTTTTCCGACTCCCTCAGAAACGGAAAAATCCATTTTATTTTTTTTAATGGTTATAATATGATACCCATTTAAATCTAAAACTTTAACTTTTTTTGAGTCGTGATTGTCGTCCACAATATCGGGAGACATAATTGATAGTAAAATGATTAATAAATAATTTAAAATTTTCATAACTGTTTATTTTTATATAACAAATATACGGCAAATATATTAAACATCCAAATTTTTAGTAAAATTAATATATTTATAATATAAAGATAATAAAATTATTTAAAAAATAATAAAATGAAAATTAGAAAAAACGGTACAGTTGTAAATCTTACAGAATCTGATTTACGTAAAATAGTTAAAAGGGTTTTAAATGAATCTTCAGGTGATTTAGAAAAACAATTTTGTAAAAATGGTAGTTTTAACTACGATAAATATTATAGTACAATGTGTAAAGTAAGATATGGTAGTGATAGTTTCGAAGGGTGTAAGGATAATAAAGAATATGTTAATAATTTAAAAGTTGATGGTATAACATGGAACCAAAATGGATTTGGAGCTTCGAGAGTGGACTGGGTAGAGGGTCCAAATAGGGAACAATATATATGTCCCAATGACAGAGGTATCATGGGAATTGAAAATAAGTAATTGGTTTTGGGAAATCTAAATGAAGAAATAAAGAAAATGAATAGTAAAAAAAACATAAAAAGAAATGAAAGTAATTAAATTAAAAGAATCAGATTTACAAAGAATAGTTAAAAAAGTAATATCTGAATCCTATGAAGGTGGATCGATACAGATAGGAGATGTCCCTTGTGATATTCACTGTAAAAGAAAACTAGCAAAATCGGGTTCTAATGGTGATGTGGTTAAATATATACAACACCTTTTAGCGGTGAATGGGTTTAACCCAAAATATCAAGGTGGTGGTATTGGTTTGGAATGTACTGATTTATATCAAGGTTGTGACGGAAAATATAGGAAACACACTAAAGATGCGGTTATGGAATTTCAAAGGAAGTATAAGTTAAGTGTGGATGGTGTAGTTGGTTATGATACTTTAAATAAAATGTGTGAAGTACTTAAACCAAAATCTGCAACACCTAAAAAAACTTTAGAAGCTTACAATAAATTATGTATTAAACAATGTCAATGTAAAAAATTGTCTTCTGATAAACCATCCCCAAAAAGTAAAGATCTAGATTTTGACGATATTGATGTTTATAATCCATTAAATAAAGTTGAGTGTGAAACATTAAAAGGTTGTGTTTATAAATATATTCTTACCGATAAGGGGTTACGTCCATCAGGAAAAGTTGACTTTACAGGTTTTAGGGGGTGTTTGGGATTAAATGATGTAGATTTAAAAGGTTGTGGAAAATGTCCTAAATATGTTAATGAGATGCCTGGAATGAGGTGGGATGGAAAACCTATAGAAAAGAGAAGTAAATTTATACAAGATTGTATGAATATAGGGTGTACAAAAAGCGCAGTTTAATGAAAATTATTATAAATGAAAAACAATATAAAACCATTTTAAGGGAATCTTATTACGATTCAGATAAATTGTATTCAAAACAATATATAGAGAATATCACAAGAAACGCAAATAGAGATATTAAAAATATTGTTAATAGTTTAGAAGTCATTGGTTGTAATGATAGTAATGGTAATATGACACAGTGTGTTAGAATACCTGAAGTATTATTTGTTTATGTTAGTGGTAGATATTAATTTTTTATTTCCCACACATTGTAACTTACTGTCATCATCCCATAAATTTTTATTAGTACCCTTTATTTTCATATGACAATTATGTTTCTTACCCCATTTTTTAGAATGGTTAACGATTGTATCATTATTTTTATTCCTAACAACCCAAGGACACTCTTTACAACTTTTCATTTATCTCTTTTATTGATTTCATCATCTATTTGTGACATCACATATAAAAACACCACAGAAATAACCCCCAAAATTATATAGTAAACCATATAAATAAATATGGGGGTAACTACTTTAAAAATTTTGTACTACTCTTAATAGGTATCTCTCATCAAACTTCTTAGGTTCACACTTAGCACATGAGTAATCTCGTCTAGGTCTTCTATGTCTTGGGTTCTTACCACCACATGTATCACAGACCAAAGTATACTTATGTTCTATACTTTTAACCTGACTACTATCATAACATCTTATACCATTACAACCAATGGATTTGGCAACGTGTACCCATCTTTTACAATGACCACTACCTTTACTACCATGTATCTTATAAGACAGTGCGTGTGCTATCTCATGTAATATAGTATCATTAATCTGAAAGAAGTTATCTAAGTTATTAGAGGCGAGTGGTTTTGATAGACTTATCTCTTTTCTTCTATAAGAACATAGTCCGAATCGTCTCTTAGCATTATCAAACTTAAAACGATAACCTATTTTATTGGGGGTTATCCTGTGAACCTTTCCATTAACTTCCACACTATACTCTGTTTCCATTAACTGTTTTGCGTGTGACTCAACGTCTTTAATTGATTTGAAACTCATAATTGTTTAATTTTGTTATACAAATATACGAAAAATATTTTAATCCACCAAATTAAATTTTTTAAAAATTAATTATATTTAATATATAAATAAGATATGGAAGACGAATATGGGTGGTATACCGATCAACAAATTTAACCTAAAATTTCGTAATAAAAATATAAATCATTACCGTCAACACCTACATAAAGTTGTCGGTAATTTTTTTTACTCAAAAAATTGTTTCTTTCTTCACCATCACCCACTTTAAATCTTACTATTTTACCATTAACACCCTTAACTTTATCCCATTTAAATTTATAATTGTTAGGTAATGTAGTTATAGGACTTTTCTTTTCGATAATATTTTCTCTTTTTTTTGGTGTGTCACTTTTAATTGTTTGACTTTTTACTTTTTTTCTTCCCATAACACAAATATATAAATTTTTATATTAAAAACCAATATTTATTAAATAAATGTTTAGTTAATGGATTTAATTAGAAAAATATTAAGGGAATATGATGAAGATGATGAAAGTATCTTCGATAAAAAAATGTTTTCTGAAAAGGTATACCAAAAAATGTTTAGAATCTTTGATAAACATATAGAATCTAACCCTAATTTTATTTTTAACTTTTTAGAGGGTTTAAACCTTTTTGATGAAAATATTAGGAGTGAAGATTTAGAATCTAATATAATTTATAAATATTTAACTGAACATAAAGATAGACCCAATTCATATATAAAAATTACTTTTATACCTTCAGAAATGTCGACTTTCTTTTGTGATGATGATGGAGATTATGATATCCAAAGTATTGCTAGAGATTATTTTAGATTTGAGTACGATTATGGTGCAGATTACGGTTGTTATGATTTTGAAGATTATTATTTTGACAAAATAGATAAACAGAATTTAGATTTATTGAGGGAATATTATTTAAGAGATTTAGAGGGTGAACCTTCAGAAGAAGGGTTTAAAGAATTTGTTGAAGAAGAATTTGGTGGTGATATAGGTTGTGCTGCGGGAGACGCTCAACATAGTGCAGATATAAATGTATTACACTCAGACTTTGAGGATGGTATAATAGATTATTTATCCAATTTTAATGGGGGGTTACAAAATCAAACAGATAAAGAAGGAAATAGGGGAGGTAGTTTAGAATATGTTGGACATATAGAATTAGGTGATCTTGTATCATCTCCAGAATTTAAAGAAACTCTACACGCAGAATTAACGCATGGATACCCAAACTTCACCACAATTTTAGATGGTATAATAAATGAAGAACAAGAGGGGGGTGCAGAATATAATTATTTTCTATCTGAAGACTGCATATCAATAGACACCTATAAACATTTTAGATATGGTGGTGCTGGAGATGTTGATTGGGAGTATTTTAATGAGATATTATTAGATAGGATAAACCATTATTAAATAATTTTGTATATTTATAGAATATGAGAACAAAAGATAAAAGTAATAATATAAAAAAGGTTAATCTTCTAATGGAGATGAGGGGGAATTTAATAAATGAAACACCACCTTACTATCCTGATATGAGTGACCCTGTTGTTGCACCAAAAGCACAACATGGTTATTTGGAAGGTGATTCACCAGAGTTGATGGGGAAAGAAGTTTGGTTTCATACAAATAGACATAATATAATGCACAATAAGAATGGTGCATTTGGCGTTTATGGTAGAAATCGGAGGGGTAGAAAAGATAGTACTCCAGGTATCATAGGTTATACAAATGATTTATTGTTGAGTGGTGATATAAATTTCGATATAAGTCCAGGTTATCACAAAATTATGAGAACTACCAAAGACGCTGGTGAGATGTCAAAACGTTCACAAGTTGTGGGTGTTGGTGGTGTGGTACAACAATTACCAGATGATCCTGTAACATTAAAAGATATAGCAGAAGAAATAAAATATAACCCTTTTATTTCTGATTTCTTTCATACCTCAGATGGGGCGAATAAAGTGGTAGGTGCAGAGTTTGTGTACGCTGAATATCGTCCAGATGGTAGTTATTCATTACACGCAATTAACCCTATTTTAGAACCATTTAAAATGGGTGAATACAACCCAATCTAATATGGAAAAAGGTGTAAGTAAAATATTAGATAGATTAAATAAAAGATTTAATAGGGTAACACAACCTACAAAATCTTATGATTTATATGATGACGTAATTAGTTTATCAGTTAAATATATTTCACCAGAAATTCTAAGATATGGTATAGATGAACGTAGTGATATTTATTATTACCTATTAAAAAATTGGGTTAGGGATAACTATGGTAATGGGAAATTAGCTTTACCTGGTGATAGAATAAGACTTATTAATATGTCTAATGACCCCAACCCTATCGAATCTGATGCAACAGGGACAGTTAAAGAAGTAAACTCAGTTCAAATGTTTGGTGAGGATCATTTAATTGTTGATTGGGATAATGGTAGAAGTTTAGGGTTATTAGTTGGTGAAGATGAATTTGAAGTTATTGAAAAGGGACAAGAATGAAACGATTAATAAAAAATATATTAAAAGAAGAGTTTAAAACTGAAACTAGAGATATTACTGAGATTAGTATTGATTTACTACATAAGGCTGCAGATAGTTTCGCAGAGGGATTAAGGTATATAGAGTCCGCAATACAATACGCATATCAGACTAATAATGAAGATATGATAAGAGACTTAGAGAACTTAAGAATGACAATACAAAGTGGTAATGATAAGGTTTGGACGGAAAGAGATGAAAGTATGAACATAGTTAATAAAATAAACGAAATTATAAAAAAATACGGTTAAATGAAAAATAGAATTAAAAAAATATTAAAAGAGGAAAACATATTACTTAATGAACAATCTTTCGATGATAAAGAACTAGTAAAGAATGAATTAATTAACACCATTACATCTGAAATGATAAGTACGTTAGATTATACAGATAGAATGGGTTTTGATGGTACACTTAACTATGATGATTTAACTGAGATACTTGAAGAGGTATTTAGAAATACTGAGTACTTATTTAGAGAAGAGTAGTATAAATTTAATTAAATGAAAAGATTAATTAGGAAAATATTAAAAGAGGAGTTACAATTAGTTGATAAAAAATTCTGTGATAAAGTTACAGAGAAATTATTATCATATGTTTTTATTAAAGAAGTAAAAGACGATGAAAGACCTTATACTTTTGGTAGTTTAGGTGAACTTTATGATATTTACGCATTAGACGAAGAAATAGATGATGTTAGAAATAATGATGAAGTTTTTAAAGAATTGGGTTGGGGATATGAATACGATGAAGAAGACCCATACGATGAAGGATATTACTATAAAGTGGAGAATCCTGACGAACACTATGATTGGGATGAATTTTCAATGGAGGTAGTCTATGATTGGTTACATAATCAAGTTGAGAAGGGTAAAATGGGGTATGATGAAAATTTAGGTGATAGTGGGGAATGGATTTTACCAAACAAAGATATTTTAGTTAGAATGAAACATTGTAATTTTGGTTGTGGGTTAGAATATAATTATGTAAATGAGTCTTACATAATAGGTGGTTGTTCTGGACGAGGTAATCGGAATGAAATTATGAAAGTTATTAAAAAAGACTATGGTATAGAAGATAGTGACTTAATAGAATGTGTGGTAGAATCTTTTATGTATAAATTACCACAAAGAATAAGTGAATTAGGGATATTATCAGACTACACATCTACTGCACAAAAAAGTATAAAAAAAATTAATGAGTCAGTTATTGATGATTTTATTGAATTTGGTAAGAAAGAACTATCTTTAGATGATGACTTTAGAATTAATTTAACAAGTGATGGTGACGATGTTGAAACTCTTGCGAGTTATGATATGATAGACAACGAAATAAACGTTTTAACGAAAGATAGGGCAGAGGCAGATATTATTAGATCTATCGCACACGAAATGGTACACCATAAACAAAACGAAAGGGGAGATTTAAGAGGTAATCCTGAAGAGGGTGAAGATGGTTCTCCTTGGGAAGATGAAGCTAACGCCAAAGCGGGTGTGTTAGTTAGAAGATTTGGTAAAATTAATCCAGAGATTTACGATCTGTAAACTTTATTTCCTACAGATATATTATTAGATTTACAAAAACCTTCGTTAACTTCTAAGTTACCGTCAGATTCTACAGATGGTTGAATAGAGGTTTCATCGTGTGGTAACGCTTTTTGAATATCTACAATTTCATCACCATTAATAAAAACCATCTCAATAGGGAAATTAACATTTTTCATCCAAAAACCACCATCAACATAATCGTAGAACATACCACAATCAGCACATAGACTATCTCTATACATTAAACCCGTCATTTTCTCTTCATCAGTAGATGGTACCTCACAATCAACAACAACTTCTTCTCCACCACAATTAGTTATTGTCAATACACAAGATTCTTTAAATGGTACAGAAACATCTTTTAAAACTAAATCTAATAATTTCATATTATTTTGTAAGTGTAAAATATTTTTTCATCATCTTCATATTCAACATTAAAACTATGTTTTTCATATAAACTTTTAGCTGGTAAATTAGACATATCACTAATTAAAGAAAGATACTGATGATCATTATCTTTAACTATATTTTTACATTTATCTATTATTTTACTAGCACATCCTTTATTTCTACTATTGGTGTCAACAAATAAATCAAAAAGGTATAATGAGTTGTCAGTATTTAAATTTTCATTATCATTATATAAATCATAATACTCATTATCTATAACTCCACCAAAATATGGGGTGTATAGATTTGTCCTACCGATTACAGAATTATTTTCATCTATTAATTCTATTAATAATCCTTCTTTACTATATAAATCACCTTTTTCGACAATAGTGTATTTTTCTTCATTTATTAAATCATAAAGTTTCATATTAATAAATATTGACATTATTACAAAATTTCGTTATAATTGAATTATAAAAAAATAAATTATGCCAAAAAGTAAACATAGAAAAAATCAAAAACAAAAATCTAGGGCGAGAACTGAAAGAATTAAGGGTGAACAAAAAAGAGCACAAAAAATGTTTCAAGAGGAGTTTATGAAAGAAATGGAAAAAATAAAAGATCGTCAGATGGAAATAGAAGAGGTAGAGGTGCAAGATAAAACTGATAATAAATAAACACACCTTTTTATATATTATCTTATATTTATTATAAAATACTATAATGAAAATAAGGATAACAGAATCACAATTGTCTAAGGTACTCAACGAAGTGGGTGGATATGATGATAAAGACATTATGAATGCAC
>Ga0206131_10005411_pt1 | contig 13497 bp, 12 predicted proteins | sample Helgoland_Spring_FD_148636 | JGI IMG/M metagenome (GOLD analysis project Ga0206131, IMG submission 148636) | Pelagic subsurface seawater microbial communities from Kabeltonne, Helgoland, North Sea - Helgoland_Spring_Bloom_20160517_1 | ecosystem: Environmental > Aquatic > Marine > Epipelagic ...
ATCCGTGACCCAGAACCTTCGCCCCCATGCCCAGAGCAAGAGGAGCGACCATCGGCGCGTCCCTAAGAGCCTTAGACCATGACAAACGTGTCGCTGTACCGCTATCACCCACGGGAGGCCTGAACTGTTGACTCATCCTAGCCGCATCGTAAAGGTCCGAGGTGTTTTCTTCGTATCTGTAACCTCGCTTATCTTGCTTCGCCAGCCTGTTTGCCAGAGTCCTGGCACTAACGTCACCTGTCTCCGTTCTAAGTACGCCCGGCTTTTCAAGTGTAACCAGGTTCTTCCAGAGTTTTCTAGCATGCCTGAACTTGGCTAAATCATCGCCGCCAAGCGACTGCTCCACCGCATCGTCAAGGACAGATTTAATACTTCCTAATTGCTTCGCCAGGTCAGGGTTTGACAAATCACCTTTATATAGAGCCTGTATCTTGCTGCCGATCTGAGAAGAAAACCGCTGGTACTGGCTTGCCGATATTGACCCGTCTAAACTTTGATCAAGGATGTCGCCTACTAAACCTTCAACGTCATCGCCGCCAAAGCCAATCGAGTTTAATCCGCGCTTGCTGTCGTCAATGACCCCGAACATCTTGTCAACGATACCGTCACTAATCTCAATTCGTTTTTTGCCGTTTGTCAGGCTAGTAAACACATCGGATATTCTTTGCGCAGCGGTCCCCAGTTGGTCGCCGGTAATTGACTCAGTCTTTAATCCAATCGACTCGCCTGCAAGGCGGTTAACTGTCTGCTGATTTTTCTGACGTAGGTCATCAATCATCCCTGAAGTGTACGGGTATGACTCCATCCCCGCTTCAAGCTTCTGTAGAGTTTTATTCCCTGTACGCTCACCCGGCGTGATCTTGTAGCCAATCTCATCGGCACGTTGTACTAATCGTGGGTTGACGGTCTGACTTGGTCCCATGTCGAGCGGGTTGCGAATGTCGGGGTCTACTGTGGGGTTTCTGCCTGAAATACTGTTTGGAGCACTGCCCGAGGGTGGCAACGCTCCTAACGCGCCAGGTTGTACCGGACCTCGGATCGCATTCATGACCTTACCAGCACCGTAAGGTATTGCGGCAGTAAGACCCCCGCTTATTGCTGCATTTACTGCTTGATCTCCCGCGCCTCCTTGCTCATGCCCAAGCCCTGCCAGGATCGATTGACCTGCAACCATGCCCCGCAGGCCTCCCCCAATAGGGGTCATGTAAGGAATAGTTTCTCCAACAAAAGCAGAGACTGGGTGAGCCTCAGAAACGGGGGCATATGCCTGATCTGCCGCCTGTTGCTCCGCATTTATTCGCGCCTTACCTGCTTCATTAGAGAATATGCTGCTAATACCTGCAAGCAGCTTGTCTCCGGTCCTGCCAAACCCAAGCACTGTCGCGTCAATAGGTTTTATACCCGTGGCGAATCGGTAATCTCCTTGGTTAAAGTCATTGTATCCAGCCTCATAACCGACATCTATTTCTTCAATATTCTCAAGCTTGTCGTACTGGTCGGCAATGTAGTTGGTGGCCTTGATGTTGGCCTCTCTTTCCGAGCCAGCCGAAACCTGAACCTCATGGATCCTGTCTTCTCTTTGCACATCTACAATATATTGACCCATAGCCCTACTCCCTTACTTGTCTCGTTCCTACAACCGTTGGCCTATTGGTACTGCCCGGCGGCCTACTGTTTTTTGAAGCCCCAGTGTAACCGTCCCCAATGTCAAACCTCGGGCGATTCTTGTTGTTGTACCCTTTCAAGGTCTGGTTATCATCGTCATAAAAGTAACGAGCCTTGAGCTCGGTGTCCCTGATAACTTGCTCCATCTTCTCAATAGCCTGGCCAAGCTTTACAGAGTTAACCTCTCCGGTAGCCCAGAAATCAACAAACATTGCCTTGATGTTGTCAACGTCATTGTCTGATACTGGCGTCAGGCCATACTCGCTTACTGCCTTTAAGGTCTCAAGCATCGAAACGACACTCGCCTCACCTGCATCTGGATCAAACAATGCCGCCAGCGGGCCCATGTTTTGTATGCCGGTCGTAAGGCTTCCATCGTCTAGCTTCGCCTTTATATCTCGAAGGTCTGTAACCCTTGATTGCAGCAAAGGCGCACCTGTCATTACAAAGTCCTCAAAGACCGTGTCTTTTTCAGCCCAATCAGCACCCCTGTCGCTGGCGTACTTCTCTTCGCCAAGGGCTTTGTTTCTGTAGTTTTGCTGCCATTGATCTAGGGGTATCTGTGTGACCTTGCCACCCGGATCTGTCTGCCTGATGTATGAGACCCCACCAACATCAACAAGCTCGTTCTTAGCTGGAGATCCTTTCACGCCGGTATCCTCGACCGATCCATCTCGCCGTATAATATGCACGTTACCATTTTCCCCGGTAAACCTGCTTTGCACGTTGGAGGATCCTGAAGCGTCAGCACCTAAAAGCTTGTTCCTGCCAGCGTCGTTAAGTGACAACCAGGACCGCATAGACAACTGACCAGACTCACCTCGCGCCATCGTATTTTTTAGATAGTCTGTGTAGGCAGAGACCTTGTTCCGCTTACCGTCAACCCTATCCTGCTGCTGCTGCTGGTATTCTTGTTGTGCGCGTTGCTCGGCCATGTAATTTTGCTGCTCGGGGGCCATGCCTCGGTCGAACATCCTGGCGTTCATGACCGGCGCCATCCTGTTGCGGTTATGCCCGGCACTGCCACCGGCAAGCAGCGCGTCACGAAGCCTGCCTCTCAAACCTCCACCCTGCCCGTATGGGTTCGATCTCGGGTCAACTTGGGCCATAGGCGTGTTAATCGCGTAGGGGTCTTGGACCTCCTCTACGCCTCCAAATGGGCGCCCTAGTCGTCCTGTGCTTTCATATCTGCCGTTAGCCATCTTGTTGCTCCTAATATTCTTCTACTGTCACTCTTCCAGAAAACCCTGGGCTGTTTAACGACCCTCCACCAAAGCCACCATTAACGTACCTCATAATGTCGGCGCTGGCTCCCTGGCCTCCGGTTGCAGCGTAGAGCAACCCAGCAATGTTTTGAGCCCACTGAACAGCTTGTTCTGTAGTGAAATCATCCGTTCCCATGTGCTCTTTCAAAGCCTTGTCAACAGCCTCTCGATTGAGCGACCCGTCTTCGTTCGTGTATTTTTCTGCGGCTTGATTTGCCTCGACCTCGGATACCGTTGACCTTGTCCCGTCCGGGTTCAGTTGACTCCCCTGCCCTAGAGATTCTGCGGCGGTTTGTTCAATTACCGCTACTGTCTGGTCAAGGATGTCGTTAAACTCTTTGCTGTTGGGATCTGACGGCATGTTTGGGTCCATCTTCAGCATCCTCCTGAGATCGTTCCTGTTGACCTTTCCATCGGCGCCAATAAGCTCCGCGTCAGGGTACGCATTGATAAAATCGTCAACCATCCTGCCAACGGTATCTAGTGTCGGGATAAACGAAGGTCCAGAAGATGGCCCAAAGTCAGGGGTATTCCCGCCCATCAAAACTTCTTGGATGTCCTGGGTTGGGTCGTAGTAAGTGCCGTCAACAATATTGCCTCCAGCAAACCCTGGCGACACTAGGTCGGAGTTAGGGCTTGCCTGCCCACCGCCTGATTGACCACCGCCTTGTTGACCACCGCCTTGTTGACTACCACCGCTTGGAGCAGAGGATCCATTGTTGATATCCATGATCATCTGGATCTCTTCTGGTGTCATGCCTGAGTTCGCGAGCGCCTCCTCAAGGTCTGACAACGAGGGGTCGTCTGGAACGCCTGTCACTGGCTCTGTGCTGGTCCCTGCTGGAACACGGGTAGAGGTTCCCCCTGGGATATTAGTATCTACTGTGTCACCAACGCCTGGTGTCTCGCTAGTGTTTCCCGCATTGGCGCCTCCTGTATTGTTGCCACCACGTTCACGGTTGATAGCCTCCGCGATTGAAGTACCGCTAATCACCGCCTTCATGATATTCATGAATCCGGGCGATCCAGCAGGGAACCCAGCAGCCTCAACCGCCGCCTGATTATCTCTAACAACGCTCTCGTTTTGCTGCTCAGACCCGCCGCCACCAATACCTATCAGGTCACCCAGCCAGCCGCCTGCTCGGTCGAGAACACCTGTTGTTGAGCCACCAGGTCCATCACCAATAGTGTCGCCAATCCAATCACCGACCCCGCCAAGGCCACCAAGGATTGTATCGATGACCCCGCCACCATTGCCGCCACCATTGCCGCCACCATTGCCGCCGCCATTGCCGCCACCGGTCAGTAATGCGGTTATGACATCAGGGTTACCGTCCCATTCCTCTGTTCGTGTGTTATTTCTCTCACCAAACCGAAAGGCAGGATCCATGAGTGCATCGAATCCCGCTTGGGCCTGGTTGTAGGGTAGCTCCTGATCAAGCATGTGCTGCGCCATCAGCGCGTCCACTTCAGCCTGATCCTGCGCCTGGAGTCGATCACCAGCCATCAGCGCGTCACCGTATCCCTGGCGCCGCATGTCCCCACCGCTCTGGATCATGCCAACACCTTCCTGTGCCATGCCCCTGATCTGGTTTGCAGCGTCTAACCCCTGGCCGCGATTGTCGAACTGGAGTCGTGCGTTCTGGCTGGAAATGTCAGCGCCCAATCCTAGCGCCGTGTTGTACGCATTGCCTCGCAGCGTAGCAGAAGTGTCTGCCAACCGATCAGCCGCACCCCTTGACGCAATAGCCTCTGCCGCGCCACGCCTGGATGAGCCTGTCTGCCCTGCCCCGGCAGATGCCGCTGCAATACCTGGCATCTGGTCCTCGTACAAGTTCCTCGAAATATCCCGACCGACCGAGTCGATCATCCCATTCATATAAGGATTGTCGGCAAGCTTCGCGACCATCTCCATGTCGGGTCCGTTATTCTGAATCGCGCTCCAATTTAATGCGTTATTAAAGTAATTCTGAGCGTTCTGGCCGTTGTCCATCATCTGACGGCCAGTATTCTGCATCCTGTTGCCAAACCACTGGGCCTCACGATTACCATAATTCGCGAGATTACCCAGCGCCCCCGTCTGGGTTCTGTTCATGTCAGAGACCCAGTCCCCTTGATAGCTAGTCCAAGGGTCTTGGTTGTTCAGCATGTTTGCATGCTGGGTCAGCGGGTTAAGCGTGGGAGCCCACGGGTCTAACTGCTCTTCCTCGGTCGTTACTCTGTCAAAAATTCCCATGCTCTGCTCCTAAAGCTTCAACCAGGCGCCAGCGGCCCCTGAAGTTGAGTCCCAATAATAAATACCCCGGCCAGCGCCTGGGTTCCAGTTTGTGCCGTCTGCAAAAGTCGTCAGGCCGTCATATTTTCTGGCGGGTTCAACGCTGACTGGCTCAAACACAAACGTATTTCTAATTCGGTTGAATGACTCCGCGATTGTCTGAAAGTACTTGTTCATCCACGAAGGGCTATCCTGCTGCGGGACCGGCGTAAATATCTGGTGCTGATCGATCATCGCTTGCCCCTTGGTGTAGAGACTTCCAGGTCCATCCCTGCGAGGCTGAACAGTGCCGGGTTCAGCGGGTCATTAGGTTCTAGCCGATATGCCAGGTATCTGCCAGCGGCCCTGATATCCACCGCATAATCTGTCGCGTCATCCAGGTCGTAGGTGACCGGAGGCTTCCATGTGATCGAGCCACCAGGCGTAGCGTGTGTGCCAAGGGTAAACTTAACAACCCCCGCGCCGATCATCTGCGGGAGGATCCTGTTCAGGTAGATAATCTTGTTCGCGCCCATGCCTAATTCATCGAGATCAATCCCACGATGCTCAATCAGCGCGTCACGCCGAAATATTGTCACCGGGTCAGTCGCGCCAGAGTAGTCCATGTTCCAAATGACGTTCTGACTTACACTGGTTCCCATCATCGTCACGGTCTCATCCTGACCACTCAGACTTGAATAGGTTGCGTCATTGAAGGCGTTATAGACCTCTGTGGTCCAGTCGCCGTAGGTAATGGATCCGCTTGCGGGTCTTGGGCCAACTGAAATGTGCGTCAGGACTCCGTTGCCGTTTAGCTCCGAGATGACCTCTGTCCAGGCATAATCATGGATCGTGTTCGCGATAAAAAAGAGGTTCGCCTCACCGCTGGTGTAGGTTCGGCACAAAAACATGATCTCGTTTCGTTTCGGATGCCAGGCGCCCACCGGAGAGAAGGAGAGGTCAGCAGAATCGTAGATGTAGCGCGTCATTCTAAGGTCTGTGAGGCTCCTCTTGGTCGATCCATCGTGTATGTAGATGTCACGATGACCGAACACAATCGCCCCGTCCTGAGTCGCTACGTGGCTCTGGGGACCAACGCAACCGTCATCACTGAATACCTGTTGGAAGTTGAATACGAACTGCCCCCCGACATAGTCCGCTCGCCACGTTCTGCGGTCAAAAAAGACCATGAGAGAGTCTCGGTATGGCTGAAGCGCCGTCAGTGCTCGACCTGGTTCAGCGAGTAATGTCTCACCGGCAAGGATTGTCGGATCCGTGTAGTCCCAGTAGGTTGTCGTGTCTCCCGCAGCGTAAGGGTGGGACCACTTGACCATCCTTGACTCTTCTGCTGCGGCAGCACCCGTCTTGGTTATGCCAACCGCAAACAGAAAGTTCTTGTACACCTCGATCACAGAGCACTTATAGTTAGTAGGCCACCCCGCCATATCAACCAGTTGAGTCAGCGCCGTGTCTGTCCACTGCGGGTTATCAATCGCGCCATTGTTGGTCAGGATAAACCACTCACCCAACTGCACCGCGTACCATTCTGTAGCGTTAACGTCTAACGTGCTGACCGGGCTGATGTCGGTCCTACCACCAGCCGGGGTGACAAATTCAACCTTGATCGATGAAGGCGCGGTGACTTTACTGACAACAATCCAACCCTCGCCGGTTATTCGCCAGTAGGGATGACTGAACAGGTAGGTCTGACCCGCGACAGAGTCCAGGTATACCTCCGCGTCTGAGTAGCTCCTTAACGCCTGGTCCTCAATCCTGCATGATCTAGCGGACCTGACACCTTGAAGTGGAATGTCAGAGTTCGTGATGTCTTTTATCTGGCCTGCGAGCCCAACCTGTCGAACGGGTATCGTCGTATTCATTTGAACGCCATCCAGATAATGTTCGCGGTTCTAGTGCCAACCGTTTCGGTGATCGTGAAACCATCAGCATCTAACGATTTAACAGTGCCTCTTCCAAACACTGAACTGTTTCTTGCGCCGCCTTGCATAAGGACATAGGCGTCCTCAGTCGTGTCTCCAGTCGCAAATCCCTCGTACCCGGCAAGGCTTGGCGTGGAGGCAGTACCGGCGTGACCCGAAATGAGCACCCCAGCGCCAGATATTCCAATGGATATTTGTGTCTGGCTCGAGAGGGTTCCCCCTGTACCAAAAGCGTAAAACATCACCACCGCTGGCTGGAACCCGACACCCGTCACCGCATGGTCGCCTATGCTTGAGATCGTCATCGAGCCTATTGCCGGGGTCGTGGGTGTTGGTGCTGGTATCGCCTCAAGAGCGGATACTCTGCCGTCAAAGCCGTTCAGGAGCGCCTGCGTGACGCTCATCCCGCTATCAAAGCCGTTAGGGAATGTCTGGCTAATCGCCTTCTTAATCGCCCTCAGATGATCATCAGCCTGGGAAGCTGGGTCGGCTGCCGTTGGCTGCGCTGGCGTTAGGTCTGCGAGGTGCTCTGCTGGGTCTAGACTCATTTCCATGCCGTCCAGGTAATTGTGCTGGCGGGTGCGCTACCCGATTGCGTCAGGGTAAAGCCGGTAGCCGTGAACGATGTAAACACAATCGTCGCAGAGGATCCGTATCCGTCAACCTGCGCTACTCGGTCAGTGTACTTGGCGTTACCTACTGTCATAGCACTCCCCGAAGCGTTATAGATGACCTTGTGCGTGTGGCAGTGGTGATTCGTTCCATCAGTGAACCCGAACGACATTGTCGCCTGCGTGTTCACCCCAGAACCTTCCTTCCCGGCCATCACCATCAGCAACGATGGCTGAAACGATAAGGTGCTCACGGTAAGAACACCGGCGCCGGTCAATACGTCGCGACCGGATGCCATTGGGATGGAGGCCAAAGTCCCGGCTTCAAGCGAGACTATCCGAGCCTCAATGCCGTTAAGCTCAGTAGGTCCAGCAGTCACCGCCCCAGTAATGCCAGGGAAGGTTTGCTTCATCGACCGCTTGATCGCCCGAACGTGACTAGCAGCATTGGCGACTAGGTCGTTATACCCAGGGTCGTTAGGGTTCAGCCCCTCAACATAATCTGCGTTATTTAATCCCATTATTGAAATGCCAGGTACATGACCTTGGCCCCCGAACCAAATTTAGCGAATGACAGGTCGAACCCGTCTGACCCCACGTTGCCGATTGCGACCTCTGTCGTGGTTGACCCGATCAAAGTCGTAGCGATAAACATATCAACTAAGGCGGTGGTCGTGCCTAACGCAGACGCCACGCCAAGAGCATTCACCGAGAGCAATTTGTCATCATCAGCCGCAGACCAACTAGTAACGCCAAGCGTGTGGTAGCTTGAAGTTATTGCGGCCCATTGATCAACGCAAAATGCAATGATGTGGTTTGGCTGAAACCCTAGACCGCTAACGGAATAGGTCTGGTTTGCGCTCATCGTTACAAATCCAGATTTCGGGCTGCTGAGTCCTGTGGGTTGCGATTCAAGTGCGGTCAGTCTCGCGTCCCAGCTATCTATCTGGGTGCTTGTCGCAGTGACTGGACCCGAATAGGTGTCACCACCAGAGCCTGGGAATGTCGCCGTGACGAAGCTTTTAACGAGTCTCAGGTGATCATCAAGCTCAGTCGCAAGGTCGCCATCAGTCGGATTCGTGATAACAAAATCACTGATGTATGTACCAGTCTCAACACCCATCAGTAGACACTGCTGACGGTTAGGTTAGACCCGGAGTATTCCTCGTCTGCGTTACGCTCCCTGATCGTGTTGAGCGTGTTGTCATAGAGCGCGTTCCAGGTTCCTATCCGGTCATCCTCGTTTAAAAATGGCGCGGCCATCAGCAGGGATCCCCAGAGATACAAATCAGGGAATGCCGTCAGGACCAGGTTGGTCGCCGTGTCATCCGAAACGTCACTCGACAGGTCCGCGTAGTAGTAGAGGTTGATCGAGTAGTCAGCGTCAGCCGTCGGATGGAATATCCACTGGGTCTGAATCCTGGCGAAAGCGTTAGGTGCTCCAACCGCAGGCCGGTTATGTAACCGCGTCCTGAGATCACGCTCGGTAATACTATCAAGTGGCCTGTCGTTCACCAGCAGGTATCGCAGAGACTCATAGTTCGCCGGGACCGTGTAGGCGTTGCTGCCTATCGTGCCAACAATCTGCGCCTCATTCTCGCGGCACTGTATAACCCTGAACAGGCGTTTCTGCGCCATACTGATAAAGTTAGGTATCTGGTTCGTTAGGTCAGTCCTGTCGTACAGGTACGCAGCGACTTCTGATTTTAACGTGCCAATATCCGTGACAATAGCCATCGTGTTACCTCGGCATTAATATTTGGGATGCCTTCTTCTTTGGCGCGAGCAACTTTGGCGCTTCTATACGCACCCACTTCAGAAACTTTTCTTTAGCGAAGTCCTCATTCCTGGCGTACTGATCCCAGGTGTAGTGATTATTCTTGAGCCAATCTGACAGGACCAACTTTGGGATCGAACCCAAGTATGACCACTCGTTTTTGTTGCCAGACTTTGGCGCGGTATTTACTTTTTCAGAAAGGAACTTAACGTGGTCAAGTGTCGGCGCAATATCTTGCCGCTCGACTCGGTAGTTTTTACCGTCCTCGGTTGCAAAGCCTCGGCAGTAGTCGCCAATAGCCCTGGTAGGTTTTACATTCATATCTTCTCCAACAACTGAATAGGGGGGCGTTGCCACCCCCCCAGAGGCTTACGTCAAGCCAGCAGGTATCGCATCTACCATCGCATGGGCCTTGGTATTCAAGACCGCGAATGTAGATTCACGAATAATCTGCCTGGTATCAGCGTCACCGGCCTTGGCGATTGGGAAATCAACCGTTGGTCGGAGTACTGGAGTTGCCAGGTAGTCAAAGTCGAGCAGCAGGAAGCAATTGGTAGTTGAATCCTGGTTCCGATCAAGGACAACGTCTAACTCACCGTAGTAACTTACATAAAGGTCAATGACATTCATGAAAGTCTTCTCGTTACGTAGATCACGTGACCTACCACTCTGGTAGGCGAATGAACTGATGTAACCGGCTGTCGCTGGCGCCGTGAACAGGTAAGTGGGGTTACCACCCTGATCATATGTTGCCAGGTGAGCATCAAGCAGACACTGCTCAAGCTCAGCCACTGTAGTGATCGCCGCGCCACCAACCAAACGGTTAGCAGTAGCGTACTTGATCACGCTAGGGTCAAGCTGAGACTGAAGTGACGCAAACTTACGCGCAACACCAGCAGCACCTGCCGCAGCAACCTGACGAGCACCACCTGGTGCGCCAACAATCGCCATCTCTTCGTCGTTAGCCATCTCGCCATAACGAAGCTCAAGCTGGTAAGCCATCTCCGAATCTCGACCGTACTTATCTACGGTTTCGAGTGTTCCAGTGATCTGCGCCGCTTTTGTCATTATCTGACAATAGTTTTGCAACTCAGTCACTGCGACTGAACTATCAGCCGGAGCGTCTGCCCCTTCTAATGCAGCGTTGGAGCCTGCTGCCTGTAATACGTCCTGCGTCCACTCATGCAACTTACCTGTCGCACGAATTGTTCGTGACATGCTTGCCACGGGGTTATCAACGGGACTGATAATGTAGATGCTATCCTCAACATCCTCTTTTTGTCTTAACTGTGTATACGTTCCAAATGCGGCCATGCGCTTTTATCTCCGGTTTTGCGCACCCTCTCTCTCTCGTTGGAGTTTCTCTCTAAAGAAGTTAACAGAAGCGTCACGGTCACCAGGTCTCTCCCGGTGGTCTTGCTTCGCTGTCCTAAACTTCCCCTCTGAACTACGCCGTTGTACGTTCCGAGTCTGCGAATTGGTGCGCGAACTTTTCTTACGAATGTTTTGGGCTCGCTTCGGATCTCGACTAGCGAAGTCTTTATAGATCAGCCGAATAAGTCGGTGATCAGTGAAGTCGCTAAACTCCTCAGAAGTGAACTCCAATTCCTGTTTCGCATGCTCTGCCAACTGTCCGTAAAGCTCATTGCCCCAACCCGGTATCGTCCCTTTCAGGATATCTTTTGATAGTGCAGCCTCATCGTTCTTCTGTCGCTCAAGCATCTCTGATGCCTGGTTGACGTAACCCTGGTGCTGACCCAATGCCTTGTCTTTTAACGCCACCGCCTGCCGATACTCAGAGACTCTCTGTTGGTATTGTGCCGGGTCTAATGTCTGCTGTAGGTTCTGCCAGTTAACATTGTTCCAACGCGACAGATAAGTTTCTGCGTTGTTGACGTATGTCTGGAGAACGCCAGCATTCATTGCTGCGTCAGATTCAATTTGCCTTCGTTGTTGTGCTAAAACTTGCGTTTTGCGGGTGTAATCGCCCTGCATCTCATTTCGCAGGTGCTCGGCTTCTTCAGCCTTTGCCTTCCAGTGTGCTGCGTCTTCACTCAGCTCATCTGCACCCTCGGCATCGTCGTCAAGGTCCACTTCCTGGTCATCAAGTTGATCGTCAGTTACCTCATCAGCATTTAAAGCGTCTGGGTCGTCCATCAATTGAGATTCGGTTTGGTGCGCGTCCTCGTCATGCTGACCGAGTTCGACTGTTTCGGGGATTAGCGGTGGCTCGTCATTGATGACACCACGCTCGTTAGCTAACGCCTCTCTTTTTCTTTCAAAAAAACTGGGTTCAGAGTTCCCTGCGGATTGTTCTGATTCAGACATTCTTTACTCCTCTTCATGGAGTAAGTCTGCCTAACGGTTTTTTTAAGGAATACTGCTACCCATACAGGTCGCTGAGTCGCGCCTTGTTGAAGTCGTCATCGCTTAATGCAACGGCCTCATTAACCATTGCCGCCAAGACCAACGAGGCTTGACTGATGCCGCGCATCGCGTGATACAGTCCCTCTCTTTTTTCTCGTTCGTGTGGGTGAGTCTCCATCCACTGGTCCTGAAGCTGCTGGATTGATCTTAGATGCGCCTCGTTGTAAATCTGCGCGTTCAGCAGTGCCGCCGCTTGCTCCCCCTGGTTGATCAGTTCCTGCTTGGATAGCGGCTCTGGATTGTAGGTGGGCTTTGGCGAACTCTTTTTTTCGCCGTTCTTGGTACTCTGGGTCATCCTGAATCCTCTTCTCTATCACTCGACGCAGCATTGAATTGCCGATCTTTGTCGGATCAGGCAACTTAGATAATTTTTTCCTAATCAATATTCACCGCCCTCTTCTGACTGTCCTCAAGACTGATCTCTGCTGAACCCTTTGCAATCTCCCAGGACAGTTTCTCGTCCTCCCTGATGTTGTCAGCGACCGTGTCCCTGGCGTCTACTTCTGCCTTCGCCTTGCTGATCTCCAGGTCGTTCCAGTCGCGGTCGTTCTTCGACTTTGCAAGGAACTGCTCAAACTGATAGCGGTCCATCTCAAGCTGCTGCTGCTGCTGCATCATCTGCTGCTGTTGCTGCGCCTGCATCATCTGCTGCTGCTGATGGTCCTGCATCTGCTTCGCCTGGAACTTCTGCTTCTGCTCGTACTCGGGAGAGTCTGGGCGCAATAGATACGAGCTCGAGTCCGACACTCCGAGAGAGTCGTAGATGTCGTCCAGCAGCGCATGCTTCTGCGCGTAGCCAAACCCAAGCTTGAGGTCAGGGTCTTGCAACTGGAACTGGTAAATAGCCAGCAGTGCCTGCCCGTGCCGCTCACGCTCATCAGGCGTTAGCGCGACAGAGATGTTCATGTCCACATCCATGTCGGGCCATGACCCTGGCTTTATAAGCTCGTACTTCCCCGCAACCTCTCGATTGTGGGTCCGTTGGTCATTCCTGACGCCTAACTTGTAGATGTACTGGCAGAGCGGGACCATGAACGTCTGAGCAAAGTCTCTCGCGGCTCGTATGACCCGTCGCTGTCCGGCGTTTGTCAGCCGTTCGATCATGTCTGAGGCGTTTTGGTTAGTCACCGCCCCCATGTTCATGCCCTTGCTCAAGGCTGATATGCCTGATCTTGAGTCCTTGTCCGCGTCCAGCATCTGCACAACCGACAACGAGAGTGGGCTCAGTTCAGGTGTCGCCAGGGGAACGATGGATCCAGGTCGTTGGGTCCATACAGTCCCCCCAATGTTATTGTCAATCAACTCTCTGGGGTTCTTCACAGAGCCAACCGTGGCCTCGTAGCGGGTCGTGTTACGCATCTGCTGATTGTCTATGATCAGCCGTTTTAACGTGCTCTGGACCTTCTGAGTGTGGCTAGTGAGGTCAGCGTCAGCTAATCCAGTCTCGGAGTGCGATATCTTGAACTCGGTCCACTCAAAGACCGGCATTTCAGTGACTTCCTTGATGAGCATCTCGCCATCCTCATCCTCCAGGCACTCGCCGTTGGCCCACATAATC
>Ga0206131_10005426_pt1 | contig 13471 bp, 13 predicted proteins | sample Helgoland_Spring_FD_148636 | JGI IMG/M metagenome (GOLD analysis project Ga0206131, IMG submission 148636) | Pelagic subsurface seawater microbial communities from Kabeltonne, Helgoland, North Sea - Helgoland_Spring_Bloom_20160517_1 | ecosystem: Environmental > Aquatic > Marine > Epipelagic ...
GTATAGATGCGGCTGTATATCTAAGACTAAATCACAACAAACAATATCTGTTGCTATAGTTCCATCAGTATTAGAAAGTCTTACATCAATTTGATTCATTGCTATTGGTTGTTTATTATGTAATGGACTGTATAAATAAGTATTAGGTTGGTAAGATAAAATACTATCTCCATCGTCATTATGATCGTCTGTTAAATATCTGGGAACAACTGCTAAAGTTTTTTCTGTTGTTTTAGTTTGCCCATTACAACTTAATATTGGAAGATTCATTAATTGTATATGAATGTTAGGACTGCCACAAGTAAAAGTATCGGCATTTGTAATATTCCTATTACTTTCAAATCCATTATGTCCATTACTACTTTTATATTCTTCAGCACTAAATCCTAAAACATTATTCATAGTATCAGGTTTAAAATGAACAACTCCTGTATTACTTGTTCTTACTTCTTGGGATATATTTATATTATCAACTGAACCAGAATCAGAAATAAAGAAACATATTGGATACATTGCCTGGTTTTCATTATCAAAAATTGATAAAGCAATATTATTATTTCTTGTAACAAATTTGTCAGCACTGGTTGAATGACTAAAACTTACACCACCATCCATATTAAAGTTTATACAAAATCTATAATCATCTGTGTTATTAAAAGAAACAAATGTTCCTGCTACTACATTATTTACTCTTGGTCTTGCTCCAGTAGTCATTATATGCCATTGAACTGTTATATCTGTAGTGCCACTTATCCCACCAGGTGCTGCTGCTAAAGTTAATGCTCTTGCTTCTTTTACAATACCAACTCTTGCTTCTATTGTTCCTTGTTCTTTCGCAAGAACATCCATCATCATTTCTCCATATGAATGGTGTGGTATTATTTCTGTATTATTTGAAGCATCTACATTTTTCATTACATAAGACCCAGTATCTCCAGAAGTTGCTTTATTAGGAGTTGTGGAAGTGGCTTTTGTAAAAGTTACATTATCGTGATTTGTAGTTGCTGCTGAAAAATCAATTGGCAATTCAGTCATTCCCATTGCTACAGAACCTAATATTTTATCTACATTATTGTCTGTAGGGTCTCCAACAGCAGGAGCAATAAACATAACATATGGATAAACACCATTACCATCTCCAAATATTTCTTGGGTTGTAGGTCTTGAAGAAGTAATCATTTGTAATTCTTCCCATTTATTACCATTTGAACTATGCCAATATTTGACATATCCTTCACTGCCAAAACTTATTCCTACATATGAACCAGGTTTAACAATTGTATTTTGGGTAATATCTACAGGACTTATATTTTTACAAATTCCAGAACTCAAAGGGCATTCTGTAGTAGTAATCCAGTATGATTGTGGGACTCCCGCAGGGTTTGACCAAAGGATAGTTTTATTATCTGCTTCTAAAACTCCACTAAAATCATAATTAGCATTAGGGTCAGCAACTTCATTTAATGCCATTAGCAAATTATTTTCATCTACTCTTTTAATATAATAAAAATCTGGTGCTCCTGCTCCTATTCTTTTTTCAACTGTATAATCAAAACCTTGAGTTCCTACATACTCTTTAAAAGTCAAAAATCCACCAGCAAGTGCTTTGCCTGGATATGTAGCATTTTGCCATCCATCTGCCTGTGTATCGTCTTTGGCATTTCCTACCATATAATCCCTAAAAATTGGAACTCTTGTTGATTCATAAGCAAATACATCACCTGTAACATCAATATGTAATCCACAATACCCTAAAGCATAATGCTGTGGAATAGGGAAATCTGCCTCCTTATAAGATATTGAATTAAGTTGAGAGAAAGGACTAAACCCAATAAATGTTTCTCCATCATCTACAGGAAAATTTATTTGTCCTTGAATAAATAAACCCTCATTATGGTCTGTTGGCATAAAAGGAAAATTATGATAATTTGGAAATGTATTTTCACTAACTGCTTTAAATTGTTCTCCAGTTCCAGCAACAGTATCATCTAATGATACTTTTGTTCCAGCATTTGTTTCAACTGAAGTAACAGCAGTATCTAATAATGGGAAATGAATGTCACCACTTTTTGCTTGGTGTTTTCCCTCATCCCATCTTATATGAAAATGTTTTGTAGCATTATTATATGTTACATTAAATACATATCCTAAATTTCCATATACATTGTTAAGTGCTGTTTGAACAGCTGTTGATAAGGTATGAGTTGTATATGTTCCTGGAGGGATAAGAATATCTCTAAATCCATTTACATCATTATCCAATTCAATTTGTATATTATTATTTGTTCCTTCTGAAATAATCAAACTGGCAACTCTCTCTAATGTAGAACTTATTAAAGCAATTCTACTTTCAGGTTTCAAAAGAAGTCCTGATTTAATAGAATTAGTAAAATCATATGCATGGATTGAATTTTCGGTATTCTCACTTCCATTGAGAGTAATTAACATTTTATATAATTATGATATATATTTTTTTTCTAAATTATAATAAACTTTTTAAAAAAAAGTTTTACCAAAAATATTATGTTGTGATATGTAACTATTAAATCTGGGATTTATTATGTTGTGATATGTTAATGGATTTAGAAAGTAAAGCATTTAAAATTGCCTTAAAGGAACTTCCCAAGGAATATAAGATGGATGAAAAAAAAGTATTTAATACAAGCAAAGCAGTTCAAATAACAAGTAAAAAAACAAAACCACCAAGCAAAGCAGTATATGATAAAAAACCAATTAAAGATAAAAAACCAAAAAAAAATATAACTAAAAAGTATAAGTCTAAAAAATGAATGACAGCAAAGCATCCAGTAATCGAGCAAGGCTCGATGATATGAATATATATCCCGTGAATGTTGATGAGGATGAAAAAAATAACTCTATAGCACATAGAAATTTTGATGTATTATTAAAACCACCTTTCAATGCTATATTATATGGTTCAAGTCAAACAGGAAAAACAACAGGACTTGTTAATATAATTACAAGACAAGGACTAAATGGTGGAATGTATGGACCAGATAATAAAAGTAGAGTATTTGATGATATAATTATGATTAGTTCTACACTGATGAGTGATGATGTAATAAAACCTGTATTAGATTTAACCACTGCTACATATGATTATTATGATGATGATTTGATTAAAGGTATTGTTGCTTTACAAAGACAAAGAAAAGAAAGAGGTGAAACAAAGAATGTTTTGATCATTATGGATGACATTGTAACTATGCTGAAACCTTCGGCACATATATTTAAAGCAATGACTAACGCAAGGCACGACAGAATAAGCATTATGATTTTAGTTCAAAATGTAAGGGGGACACTTCCACCAGTAGCAAGAAGTAACGCTCATATGGTCTTTGCTTGGAGGTTACATTCTATGAAAGAAAGAATTAAATTATTTGAAGAATTAGGATTTTTAGATAATGAAGATGAAGTAGAAAAAATGTATAATCATTGCACAAAAGACCCTTATAATTTTATGTTTGTTAATGCTAAAAAGTTAAAAGTATATAAGAATTTAACTGATAATATCTGGAATAGATACAATGAAAAAGGACAATATGCTCCAAGTTTTTCTGGGAAAAAAGCAGAATTAGAAACTATTTTTGAAGAATAGAACTTTTAGTAAAAGTTCAGTCAAAAGGATTGATAGAATTTCATTCCATCTTAAAGTTTTTGATTTAATCTTTTTTTGAAAAAGATTTTATTATACTATAATATAAATGAGTGCAATTCAAAATTATTTATCTAAAGCACAAGATTTTTCACAAGAAGTTTCACAAGAAGAACAACTTGATTCAGCAAGAGAACAAGTAAAAGAAAAGGCATTAGGAAATATAGAACAAGTAAGAGATAGAGTTGAAGAACTGAAAGCAGGTATATCAGGTGATGTAGGGTCATTTGGATTTGGTGTAGCAGGAGCAATTGAAAAGGGATTTCAATATGGAAAATATGCCAGCGAAAAAGCAGCAAAACTCAAGGCAAGTGTGGATGCTTTAAAAGAAAGTAGTGGATTTAATGATTCTGTTTTTGGTAGAGCAATTAATGATAAAATATCAAATCTTATAAGTCCAGATAGTGCTTTAGGAAGACATCTTCAAACTGCTGGAGAACAAGTCAAAAAACTACAAGATTTAACTGTAAAAAATCCTTTAACAAGAACAGAGGATATAATGAATGATGTTGAATCAAGATTTGATAATTTGATGCCAAAAGGAAAAGATGAATTTAGAAGAGCAGTTGATGAAAAAAATTTAAGAAATCCTCTTGCTTCTGGAGGTGACCCAACAGAAAAATTAGAAGAAGCAATTAAACATAATGAATTAATGAAACAAGTTGAAGGTGTCCCTGATAATGTAATACCAGGATTAATTGGTGGAGCAGAACCTGGAAAACCACTTGTTGATAATTTAGAACCAACACAACAGGAAATAAGAGAAGGACAAGCAACTACACAAGATTTTAGTAAATTAAGACCCCCAGAAGAATTAGGTAGTGGAAGAAGAGTTAGAATTAGACAACCAGGAGAAAGTAGAGGAAGAGCAGTAGCACCTGCCGCAGAAGAAGAAGAACAATTAATAAAAGCAGTAAATCCAAGAACTTTAGCAACTCCAGGAGAAAGAGTTTTAGCAGATATAACATCAGGAGGAGGAGCAGCAGCACCAAAAAAGGTTTCTTTCGCAGACCAAACACCAACAGCAGCAGAAGCAGCAGAAGCAGCTGAGGAAGCAGCAGCAAGAGATGGTGGAGGAGCAGCAGCCCCTATACAAGCACCAAGTGTTTCAGGAGCACCAGAAGGTGAGTCAATAGCCACTCCTACTGGAGATGGTGAAGGAGCAGCAGAAACAAAATTTACAGACCAACAAGAAACACAAGAAAAGGCAAATATACAAACAGAAAATACTGCCTCACAAGAAAAAAGTATAGCAGACCAACAAGAAGAAAAAGTCCAAAAATCAAAAGGCAATATTGAAGAAGAAGGTGGGGAAGAAGATTTAGCAGAAGAAGGAGCAAGTGAAGGAATCCTTGGAGCATTAGGACCTGTTGGGGATGTTCTTGCAGCAGGTTCTGCTATATATGGTTTGGCAAGGGCAGAAATTACTAAAAGACAGGAAAGTAAAGAACAGACAGATTTACAATCATATTATGATAGTTTAAGTCAAATTCAAGCACCTAATTTGGGAAGTTTGGCAGCAAATGTATTAGACAGCACAGATACACCAAGTGCTTTTACAAACTTTTAAAAAACTTTTTAGAAAAAAGTTACAATGGTCCAATATTTCTTCTCTTTCCATTAAGTTACTTATTGTATCTTCTACTTTAGGAATTATTTTTGTAATTTTCTTTACAATACTTTCTAAATCATCTATTATTTCTATTAAATCTTCTATTGAAATTGTTAATTTTCTCTTGGTCATATATATAGAATGCCATTTTTAATTGAGAAAATAAGCAAAGATAAATTTAGACTTTTTAACATAAATAAAAAAGTTTATGTTAAAAAGGATTTTAAATCAAAAGAGAGTGCCATAAAAAGTGGCATAAATTATATGAAATACAGAGGAGAAAAAGGAGTAGTAAAAGGTAATAAAATTATAAATAAGTCATGATCATGTCTTAGTTACTCTAATAAAATGAGCGTCCCTGTGCTTACAAGTATGATAAATGTTTCTTAATTTAGTAGCAGTAATAAAATTATTTTCATATTTATTTTGCCATAAACTACCAAGTTCATCAATAGTTTTAATACCTTCAAAAGTTGCTAAAGGTTCATTTAGATTTATAGGATTATATACAATTAGATTCCACATTTTTATATTATTATATATATATTTATAATTTATTTTCTTAAATCAATTTTAATTTTAAACATTTGTTTTCTTTTTGTAAAATTTCAATAATTAACAAATAATATTTAACCTTAGACATATTGGAACATTCAAAACATACTATACCCAAATATTCCATAAAATAATTGTCTTGACCTCTAATCTTTTTTTTACAATTCATACAAAGGTTAAGTTCCTTAACCTGTTCTGAGTTCTTTAGAGAACAATTTTGTCCATAAGCAATTATTTGTTTGTTGAACTTAAAGTTTTTTTCCATTTTTAATATATTACAATAATATAAATATGGAAGTTGCCCCAGAAACTTTTACAATTGAATGTAATAGAGCAATAAGTAAGAATGAATATCCAAATCTTAATCCTGATAATAATGAGTGGCAAACAATCATAAACCCACCAATACAATTAAGAAGAAATGACCAAATCACAATTTCAAATATATTTTTAAATGAGAGAGGAGCAAGTAATGATGTTATATCTTTTAATAGTGACCCTAAAAGTAGAAATCAAAATAATAAAACAAGAATTGTTTTTAGTTTTTATGCTATGAATGATGGAACTTGCGATAAAAGAAATGGTTTAGATATTTTATCTTCTAATATTACAACTGAATATAATGAAAAAAATACATATGCCTTCACACCTTTATTTAGAAGGCAAAAATCAGCATTTGATGTAATTGTAAGCGACCCTAATATTATTTATGACCCTTATAGAGATTTAGTATTTACAGGATTTACAGGAATTTTGGGCGCAAATGATGTATGGGTTGCATATGAAGATAGATATTTACCTTCATTATATCATAATAAATTAACTTGTAATCAATTTGAAGGTTCTTCAATAGATGGGGCACAATCAGTGCATGTATATTTTAATGCCCAAACAGAAGAAATATGTTTTCATAATCCAGATAATAGTATCCCTTCTACATTTCACGGTAAAACACAACCAGGAGCAATATACTATATCAGAACAAAAGGAGTTGCTGCTATAACTGCCGCAAATGCCGCAAACATATATTTAGATAATTATTACCTTTGCACCAATAAAAATATGACTGATTTATGCTTTGATGCTAATAGTAATGGTTCAAATTTATATGTAACTGCTAATAGTCAAATTGTTTCTAATATTACTTCATCAACAATAACATTTCCTAACGATCCATTATTTACTACAAGAATTGTTGCTGGACTATATATTTCAAATGATAATGAAGGAACACCTTATTTGTCGCCAAATACAACAATAACTAATATATCTTCAGCAACAGAAATTGATAGACCTGAAACAGTTATTTATAATAATACTTCTTTGATTGGTGGAAATTCAGTTAGAGTAAGTGATATTTCAACATTACAAAAACATATGGTATTAAATGTTGATATACCAGTAGGAAGTTTAATTACAGATATTAAACCAGATACATTCCCAAGTTCAGTAACTGGAATTCAAGTTATTGATTCTGTCCTTCCAGGAACTAATGTTTTAAAAGTTCCAATATCTATGGCATTAGTATTTAGTGAAAATATGGAAATTTTAGATACAACTGCCCCTATTACTAATTATAATAATCAAAATATTCCAAGTGGAATTACAAGTTTTGCATTAAACCAAAAACAATATATGACTAAAACAACTAATTTAGATTCAAGTTCTCAGCAAAATTTAGGTGCTGATAATTTTGGGTATTTTCCAGTTCCAGATACTAACAACCTTTCTATAGGTAAATTTATTCAAAAAAGTATATTTATTGATGACAATACAAAAATAAGAAAAATAGTTCCATTTGTAGCAGTAACTAATTTAATATCAAAAGTTTCTGGTAGTCCAATAAGTGGAGTTTCATATGTAGATGTGGCTACTACTGGCATAACATTATTAGATGCCGACGACAATGAACCAGCATTATTTAATATTACTTCTGGAACTGTAACAAGTAGGTCTTTCCCTGGAACAGCAAATATAACGCATGTAGATAGTCAAGGCAGTTTTATAAGAGTTCATATTGATAAATCATTACAAACTCCAGTTGGAAATAATATACCTGAAAATTTGGTAATGAATGTTCCTTCAACACCCCCATCACAAACAGGAAAAAATATTACATTATATGGAACAATAGAAAATTTCTCACAATATATTAATAAATATATATGGGATGGTGACCCTGCGGCAGGTCATTTTGGTTATGCTACTAAAATATTATTTATACAAACTTCATCAATCCCTGGGTATGTTCAACTTACACTATCCAAAAGTATATTAAATCCAATAACAAATAATGCGGCAGTTGCTACAATAGGTTTTGTTGATGAAGTAACAATCAATCAATTAAATAATACAAGTTCATATATATTACCAGATAAACCTTTATTAAATGGGATTGGAGCAAATCAAGTAATTCCATTTTATACTTATGATTATGACCCTCAAAAAGATGTTTATATTGGTTTAGTAGTTCAAAATAGTAGCATACCAGTAAATTCAAGAATTACAACAGTATCTAATTTCAATGATGGAAGCAGAAGACAACAAATTACAATTGACAACACAACAACTGGTGCTATGGGAGAATTTGAAGAAATTATAGTTCAACAAAGAGCATTTGGAAATAGTAATAGTTTTTTTGTTGATACAGTTACAACTAATACTGATGGAACATTTAATTTAAATTTATCAAATAACCTACCATTTGAAATGGCAGAACATAGCACAGTAACAATACAAAAAAAATTTCCAAATCAAGGAACAGTATTTATGGATAATAATTTTACAAGTGATTTGGCACAAGGAGATACAATTACTTTTAAATTAATTGATAGAAATATAACCATTTCAAGTCCAATTTTAGTTTCTATTCCTGCTAATACTAAATTTTATTTTCATCATATTCCACAAAGTTATGTTACTGGGGATACTCCTGGACTTTATACTTGGGATTTTGTCCAATCTCAAAAAGGATATGAATATAATAATAGCACAGATTTAGGAATGAGAGAAACAGATGGTGTAAAAGTAGGTGATGATTTATATAATACTATATTTACAAGAGCAAAAATATTTCAGACACTTGAACCAGTAGGAAATGTTAATAAAAGAGATTCTCAATTTATACCTCCAAATGTAAGAATGAATGACAAAGTTTCATTAAGAATTACTGATATTGATAATACAATTACTGAAACACTTGGAATTTCAGTTAATGAAAATACACTTTTAACAGGATATATAAATAATAATCTGAGTGCTACTGATACAACTATTACTTTGAGAATGCCTCCTACATTTGATTTTGATGATACAAGTGAATTATTCAATTTACAAAGGGGTTTTGTATTCAAAATTATAGATATAAATAATAATAATGTTGAATATATTAGAATTCAAAATGGTGTAAATAATCTCCAAGCAACAACTGCAACATATACTTGGAGCAGTCCAAACTTAACTTTAACAGAAGTTATGAGGGGTCAATTAGGAACTCAACCAATGGATGTATTAGCACAGGACGCAATATTAACATTCTTTAATCAAATACCACAGAAAACAAAAATTACTAATAAGATAGGTGTTGGATTTAATCAAGGAAAAACTGATTCACAAGGTGACCAATTTGCTATATATGATGTTTCATATTTATGGGGAACAAATACAAATACAGAATTTTTGAATTTTGTAGAAAGTGTTAATTTATTAACATATAATAGAGTAGGTAATTCAAAAGCAACTAATATATTCACAAATGTTCCCAAAAATTATCAGTCCTTTTATCAACCTGTAGGTTATAACTTAGAAGTATTACATAGGGATTATTTAGATATAGATTTAGGAGGACAAACAAATTTAACACCAAGTGATATAACAGAAAGATTTAATAGTATAGCACAACAGCCAACAGACAAAAGAATAAATTATAGTGCAGGTGCTCTCAATAATGGTGTAATAATTCCTGGAACAGCAACAACAAGCATTCCTACCAATAAAACATTTTTTCCAATTGTTGGAATTCCTGTCAAACCACAAAATGGCACTACAAATAACACATACCCAGGATTTAGTGAAATTACTTCTACTGAAGAAGCCAAAGTTATGGGAGATTTTTATTTCAAATGTAAATATTCTAATTATCAGTCATTTAATTCAGCACTTACTGTTACTGAAAGTATTATAATACCAAGAAATGGGTTATATCCTCCTCAATTTTATAAAGCAGTTAGCACAAGAGACCCACCAGGAACACCCCCAGAGATTAATTATCCACAACCACTGATTGATAATTTAGGTGAAGGAGATGTCAATTGCTATTATTCTCAAATGATGGGGTGTAGTGATTTCTCTATGAATTATAATTCTAATAAAAATAGATTTGAACTAAAAACACATCAAATATACACTACATATCCAGGGGTAGGTGATACATCAGGAGGACAACTGGCAACAAAAATTTTTTATCCATATCTTAGAGATTTTTACGGTATGATTGACCAAACAAAACCAGTTGGTATGAAATTTCAAGATAGGTTTGGAGGGATTAATATGGAATGTTGGAGTGCTCCAATATTACAAAGTGGATTAAATGACCCATTATCTTATCAAACTGATCCATATGATATAAATAATATAAATAATTTAAATCAGGTTGGAAGAAGATTTTGGAATAAATTAGGATTTAGTAATGACCAACTCATAAATTCAAAAGGAAATACAATTAATAGTGATGGATTACAAATTTTAAATGGAACAAGTGGAAATAAAGTTGATGTAAGTTTTTCATATGTTCCAAATGAAATTTCTTCAAATTCACTTCCTTTTCCTCAAGAAATAAATAATTTTACTCCTTATTCTAAAACAAGTTTTGGTGGATTTTCCCTTGGAGCAATTGGCAGCACAGGCAATTTAGCAGAAATACCAAATCATAGTGTTTCATATAATTTACCTTCAACAATTGGTATTCCATTTGATGATGATTTTGTCCCTGGTGTAGTAACCCCTGGCACTCCACCAACTGTTGCTCCTGCAACTGGAACTATTAATCCTGATAATACAATAAACCCAGGATACAATATTGCTTTTAGTGGAGAAATTGAAGGTTTAACTGCTGTTACATTACCTGTTAAAACAGTAAATCCATACTTTTTATTATTTTGTAAAGAGTTCTCAGGAAATAATAATTTTTATACTACATTTAATAAAGGTTCATTACAAGGAGAAGCAATGGCTACTATCTCCAGATTATATAGTTCTATGGATTTCTACTATTCATATCAATCCCCTCAGGCATTCTTTTTGAAAAATGATATAACATTATCAACAATTACAAATAAAATTTTGAATAGTGATATGACATCACCTATTACAATTGGAGAAAATAGCAGTGTTATTTATCAAATTATTAGACAGAACCCAAAACCAATTCCATTGCCTCCTACTATTCAACAACAACAAGATGAATATTACCAACAACAAGAAGAAATGGAAGAAACAGCAAGAAAAATAAAATCAGCAAATGGATTAGTAGGAGTTCAAAATGTTATAAATCAAATTACTCAAGCAATTGTAACTCCCAGCGATAATGAAAATGAATTGATAAATAGAATATTAGGAAATGCTGAAAGTCTTAATATTGGAAAAATGAGTCCAAAACAACTTAAAAAAGAAATTGCTTCAAACCCTAATATGGCAAATATATTAAATGATATACAAACATTACAAGGTCAAACACCACAATTTGGTTCTCCAGCAAGTCCTCCACCATTAGATTTTACTGGAAATTTTTATACTCCTGATTTTGGCACTCCTTTTGAAACTCCATATGAAACACCTGGGGGAATAACTCCTGAAGATAATTTAAGTTTTGCTGTAAATCCAGATGAATTAAGAGCAGCATTAAACCAGTCAAAATTAGAGGAATCATTATTACAAGGAAATGTTGAACCAATACAAACAAGAATTGAAGGTCTTGGGGGAAGACCTAAGACATTAAGTTTCACACCATTAGAACTTCAAGGACTTACACCAACTGCTGAATTGAGTAGAAGAGAACAAATTTTACAAGAACCAGGAACAAAAATTTATGGAGAAGGAAGAAAACAATTAGAAAAAGCAAGATTAACATTGGCACAAAAAATTAGTGATAAGAACCAATCATTGAAAGGAGAAGATAAAATAGAACAAAAATTACCAGAAGAAAGAGATGGTGGGGGAGCAGCACCTAAACCATAGGAAATCTATGATTTCTGTATCTATTATATAGTTCCATCTTCTATAGAGTGCCAATCATCAAAAATTTCACTTAGCATACCTCTCAGACTTTGAATTAACATTGCTGTAAATTCTTCATCACTGTGTAATGTAATATCTACAATTCTTAATATTCCATAACAAGTCCATATTATTTTTTTTTGGTCTAAATCATTTCTTTTCATTTTTTGAATAACATATTCCATTTCATCATATTTGATTTTTAATTGATTTACCATATCCAAATACATTTGCTCATTTTCCATATTACTCATTATAAGATTTTATTATATAATTATTTTATGTATAAAACATAATGGATAGGAAAATTGGCAGACAGCATTTACAAATAATGAGAGAATATGTAAAAATACACTTTGAAGATTATTATACATTTGCTTTAAGAAAATTTAGAAAATTTTATGAAAAACAGTATAGTTTAGAGGAAGCAAAAGAATTAACTGAAAAAGAAATATTGAAATATGAAGAACAAAATATACTTGAAAGAATAACTGAATTTAATAGAACAGGGTTAATAAAGAAAAGAACTTATAAACCAAGAGTGAAAAAAGAAAAGGAAAAGTTTGGATATGAATACAAAGAAATAAAAATAATATTTGAGTAATATATGAAGTGGTTAGAAAGAATTAAAATTTATTTTTGCTGTCAAAGTTCCTGTTCCTTGAATGATAGAGAAACTGATGAAGAACAAAAAATAAGATATGAAAAAGAATTTTCTTGACTATTACTAATGAAATATAAACTAATAAAGATTTCGCCAAGTAGCAGACAAGAAAAAAAACTAATGGCAGTTTTTGAGGATAAAAAAACTGGAAGAAAAAAGACTACTCATTTTGGGCAGAGTGGAGCAAGTGATTTTACAATAAATAAAGATGAAGCAAGAAAGAAAAAATATTTAGATAGACATAGAAAGAATGAAAATTGGAATGACTATACCTCAGCAGGGAGTCTTAGCAGATTTTTACTCTGGAATAAGCCAACATACAAAGCAAGTTTAGCAGATTTCAAAACAAGATTTAAATTATAAAAATATTATATAGTTTGTTAATATGTATGAATGTTATTTATGTTATAAACCTAAAGGTTTCACTGAATACTTTTGCGGCGATTGCTTAAAATTACAACAAACAATATCACTCTATGGACAAGAAGTTCATAATGTAGTTGAACAGGTATTTATTAGGACACCTAATCAACAAGTTAATAAGATAAGTATTGCTTTAAAGAAGCAGATTGAAAATAAGAAGAAAGATTTAGATTCCTTCAAATTGAAGTAAATATTTTTTATGTTTTTTGGTTGTTCTATGACCCTTTAGACTTTTATGTAAAATTTTTGAACCACAGGCACATTGATA
>Ga0206131_10005429_pt1 | contig 13467 bp, 10 predicted proteins | sample Helgoland_Spring_FD_148636 | JGI IMG/M metagenome (GOLD analysis project Ga0206131, IMG submission 148636) | Pelagic subsurface seawater microbial communities from Kabeltonne, Helgoland, North Sea - Helgoland_Spring_Bloom_20160517_1 | ecosystem: Environmental > Aquatic > Marine > Epipelagic ...
TGGAAACTCAAAGGAGGAAATCCATTCCTTATCGTAGCCCTCTAGCTTATATCTAAATGAGTTTTTCTTTGGATTTTCGTAAGCACTTGAAGTAAAATAGATTTGAAAAAAAGCATCAAAGTAAGCCACTCTCAGTGTATCTCCTGAAACAAACTGCTCATTGAAGATCTCTAGACTATCTAAACGACCATTATATTTTTGAATTTCAGTAATCATAATCTTTGCTTTAGGCAAAGCCTCTAATTTATTCCTCACCTTACTTGGATGAAATCGCACCATGCCATTCAGGCCCCCAAACATGAAAGAACCATCTTTTAAGGAAGCAAACGAAATCCTGTTGAACTCTGAAAAAGGAATCATATTCTGATTTATTTCAAAGGACCTTCTTGTTTCAAGATCTATCCCTCCCAAGCCATTATCGGTTGAAAACCATAAATAACGGTCCTCCTCAACCATTAAACCATTTATAAAATTATTGGGAACACCTTGCTCTTTCGAATCAAAAATACGAACCAGTTTATCCCCCTTGAAGTAAAATATACCTTTGTCAGTCCCTACAAAAACTTCTGTATCTAAGCTAGTAGCAATAACATTTATGCGGCGATTTGAAAAACTAGAATATGTTTTATTAAACGCAGATTCAACTACAGCTCCCGTAGAAGGATCAAATATCCAAATACCCTTTGACTTTGTACCTAAATAGATAATTTGACTAGAATAATCCGCAATAGCGTAGGTAAACTCAATCTCATCAAAAGTTGAAAGCTTCCTATATTGACTTCTATCTTGCTCCCACTTAAATACCGAACCCCCATTAAATAAGTACAAAGAGTCCTTTGCAAATAGTGCGAGAACACCCTCCTCCTCAAGCTCTAGATCACGAATAAGCGCATTGGAAGAAAGATCAACAACAAGCCCAGAGCCACTAAAAAGTTTTCCATCATGCCATAAGAGTGCATAGGGATTGTCCTTTATCTGAAAACCTAGATCTTGTCTCTTATTCGTTTTACAATCAAATGCACAAATTGAATTGTAAAACGAACAATAAATCGTACCAACTGAATCTTGAGTTATACCACGCATACTACAATAATCACTAGAACACAAGATATCACCTCCCGACATGAGTATCTCAAAATCCTGACTATCGAAATGAATTGAAACAGCTCCAAAATTACTTGAGACCCATAACAAGCCAGTATTGTCAATAAATAAATCATGAAAAATAACTTCATGACCTATGTTATCATTAATCTTATCAGAAAGGTATTCAATACTACCATCCAATAGATCCAAGGCAAACAACTCACGATCTGTGCAAAATATTAACCTTTTTCCTTCCTGTGCAACAACATGAAGCTCATCCGCATGATCCAATTTAAAAAGTATATCTGCTGAAATAGGTTCTAGAACCTTACCCCTTAAGTCTTGTAATCCTGCATTATCAATAAATACAGGTTCTCCAGCATAAGAAAACGAGGTATGAACAGGCAATTCTATTGGATATGCCATGGTATGATCTACTACATTAAAACTTTTTAAATCCTGATGATTCTGATAAAAGTATAGATGCTCCTCTTGTTTCTCTATTAACTCAACATCATTCACTAATCCTAAATCCCATTGAAATTTAATTTCAAGATCTTCATTTAATTCTACCAAGCTAAAGGAAAAATCAGAAGCATCTTTTAGGACGCCCCACCAACCATGCTCCGTTTGAATTAAATTTCTAATCTGACGCTCTGAGCCTCTCTGAAAATCTGCCTTTCCAAAATCGACAACTTTCAGTATTTCTCCTGAGGGGTGCATCTTGATCAGTCTATTGGTTAGACTTAAAATCAAATTATTGGAATCATCAAAATTGATTTCATATACTGCATGAGAATCATAATTATTTTTACTATCCTCCAGGCTAAACTTTCGGAAAGTATAGCCGTCAAAACGATTCAAGCCATTTATTGTTCCAAGCCACAGAAAGCCAGACTCATCCTGATTTATATGCAATACATTTCTATGGGATAAACCCATGTCAAAACCATAAGTATTCAAATCTGTGCCGCTCAAGGTCAGATTAAACAATACCAAGATTAGGCATAAAAGGCTGTAGATGTAGTTCTTCATTTGTTAGCAAAAATGAGATTAAAGACAATTAATTCGCTCTATTTCTAAATCTGTACTGAGTACAAAAATAGTGAAATGAACTTTCATTACTATAAAGTATGTTTAATTAAGTGTATACATATGATTTAAATGTGTGTGCCTAAAATACAATAGGAAAAAAGGAAATAGTCGCCAAAAGACAGCCAGCAGACATTTTCAAAAGATAGTTAACATAATTTTAACGACCTCCCAAATACACTGTTGTACAGAATCTTATACTTAGAACAACCACTCAGACACTAAAAAATTAATAGATTTAGTAAGATAACATATTTTTATTTCGTTCAAATATTAGGCCTTTTAGCCTGTGCTTGAATGAGACAAAAAACAGGTTTACTTTCGCATAGAATTTACCCAGAACGTTATCTAAAAACAGTGGTTATATATTCTTCAAAAGATTGACAGTCAAGCAGAAAATCTAAATAGAATATGTTGACCAAAAACAAATTATATGAAGTTCTCATGGACTATGGGTTTACTTTTAGCTACAAATTTATCTTTTGGCTATAGTACCCACTCACACAACTCAAAAAGCGCTTTCGACATGGAAGCGATCCAAGATCGGATCGAAGACATGGATTTGCCTTTCGGAGTCCAATATAATTTTAGGGTTGAAAAGCATCTAAAGGATTATCTTGTTTACGGGCAAAAGCAATCCGCTTACATTCTTAAGCGTTCTCAAATGTACTTTCCTATTTTTGAGCATTATTTGGCATTGAATGATATGCCTGATATTCTCAAATACCTTCCTATTGTCGAATCTAGGATGAATCCAACAGAATTTTCTGAGGCGGGTGCTAAGGGGCTTTGGCAATTAATACCTGCAACTGCACGCGAAAATGGGCTTATCGTTAATGATGAGATTGATGAACGCATGGATCCATACAAATCAACAGAGGCAGCTGTTAAATTCCTAAAGCGCTTATACGATAGGTACGAAGATTGGAGTTTAGTACTTGCAGCATATAATTGTGGCCCTGGAGTTGTAAACAAAGCCATTCGAAATACAGGAGCTTGTGGAGACTTTTGGTCTGTACAGAATTATTTGCCTGGACAAACAAAAAATTACATCCCCAAATTCATAGCGGCAAGCTATATGGCGGAATTTTATCTCTTCCACAACATAAAGCCCAAAGCCTTAGACTATGACTTACAATTCACTTCTGCTATCCGTGTTTTTAATACAGTTAGCCTAAGTAAGTTGGCAAAGATTTCTGGAGTTCCAATGTCTACGATCATTAAACTTAATCCATCCTACGTTAAGGGGTACATTCCAAGAACTTCTGTTGGTTCGTATTTGGTACTTCCTAAACTGGCTATGATTAGGCTTTCAGATTACCTGAAGTGGTCTGAGGATCATTCAATTAAGACAGATTTGAACTATTTAGTGTCAGATATTGAACCTTTGCTAAAAGGTGACGAAATAATGATGTACTTGACCTTGTCTGATACCGAAGATTTACATGATCTTGCGAATAGACTGAAAATCAGTGTACAATCAATAAAAAAATGGAACAAGATGCGATTGAATTTTGCCTATCCGGGTCAAAAAATTCTCGTGATTTTGAACAAAGATATAGCCATTCCAAATGGCAAAAGAGCGTAGTTAGTATATTTTATTGGTGTAGTTGAGGTGTCATTTGACACCTCGACTTCCTTTTTTAAAGGTTTAACCAATAGCTCACCTTAACCACTAGAGCTCTATTCTTATTTGCTGAAAAATCCGAATAATAATTATCTGTATAAACGAGGAACATATCTGATGCTGGCAGAAATCGCCATTGCAATCTAGAGTTAATGTTAAAATTATCTGATTGATTATTATACTGCAAGAAGGTCGTCCAAAATAGTTTCTTCGTAAATGTAATATCAAACTTAGGTCCTAAAAGGAATAGGCTCGCAGAGGAATAAGGAGCTTCTCTATCTAAGTAATTGTAACTCGCTGTTAAGGATAAAGCACCCAGCACTCCTAAGCGATAACCAAAATTAGTTCTGAAACCATATCGGTTGCCTCCAAAGAATTTCCCTCCTATCAATCTTGCACCATATGTAAAGTCCTTATTATTATTTGAGCGGTATGCCAACTCTAATTGTGCATTCCTGAACTCCTCTCCTTCTAAAAGAGAAATCTCATCTACTCCAGTAGGATCAAAATCACCAGTAAGCAATACATAATCTAAATTTGCCTCTAATTCGAGATTGGCGGTACTCAAATATCGATTTTCTATTTTGAAATTGAGGTTTCGATCTAAAAGCTTACCCCCAGGCTGAATAACCTGTTCGTAACCAATATTCAAGTCAATTCTGTTAATTTTCTCCGACTCTGGAAATATAAATAAAGTAGCACTTGGATTTAACCGGAAGGCATCTTTACGAATAATAAAACCTACCTCAGCATCAAACTCATCATCAACCATTTGATGATTCCAATTGAACTTGTATCGATCACGGGTGTAGCTAATATCTGCGCCATGCTGACCTCCGCCTTGTTCATTACTATCAGAAAAAGAATGATGATAGAATAACTTACCACTCCATCGATTATCAGCTGAGAAAAGATTAAAATCTGAGCCAACTACTCGATTGTATTTGGTGTAATGACTAGCATCTGCTTGGTCATCAAAATGTTCCTTATTCACAACAATGAAGCCCAAGTTTGATCTACTAAACACTTTCTTTTGCACGGTGGCTACTGAATAATTATAGGAAGGCAAACCGAATTCTTCATCAGCTGCTGTCTGAATAGTAAGTAAACCCAGACGAGTATCCTCATTTAGTTTACCACTTAGTCTAGCACCAAATAAAATAGGATTCGAATAGGAAGCTCCATCAATCGTGTCTTTTGCTACCCCGATCCTTCTTGAGAAAAAAGGATTCAATACTCCGAAACCAAAACCTCCAAATAAATCTGCATTTTCTAGGAAGAATTGTCGTCGCTCTGGAAAGAAAATCTCAAAGCGATTCAAATCAGTTACCTGTTCATCGACCTCTACCTGAGAAAAATCCGGATTAATTGTAAGGTCAAGGTTGAGACCTGACCCTAGTCCAATCTTGGCATCACCACCAAAACCTCCAAATCGATCTCTATTTGTTGTTCCATCTTCAACAACCTTATTGGTTGTTCCAGTTATGTATGGTATGATTGATATGTTTCTTTTGCTTGAAGGCACCTCTCCTTTCCAAATCAAATCCCCTGTAAAACCAAGATTCATTATCATCTGGTTTTGTGGAATTTGAACCCAAGTAGAACGCTCATTATTCTGCAAGTCAAAACGATACGAATTAAAACCCCAAACTTTAGTGTCTTGATCAAAGCGAATAGATTTGAAAGGAATCAACAATTCAGCAGTCCAAAACCCTGCTCCCATTTTTGATTCTCCATACCATTTATTGTCCCAAGATGAGGAAAAATCATCTCGCTCATTTCCACCGCCTGAGATCAGTGCTTCCCGACGAACACCATAAGGCGTTATTCCAAAAACAAAAGCATTTGTTCCATCTTTGAACGTATCAAATACAAGTGTTAAATTATCATTACTCCAAGCCCTGTAATCTCTTTTCAAGGAATTTAAAACGTACTTATCACCTTCAGAATAGCAGCGAATTCCAACATATAGATTTTCATCATCGTACTGAAAATAAATCTCAGTATCAAATTTTGCATTACTTGAATCCGAGGGAAAATATTGCCAAAAGTCAGTCGCTCCATTTTCTTCTCGCCATTCTCCATCCGACAGATCACCGTCAATTACTACCTTATCAGTTGCTGGATAAATATGTGCTTGCCGTTTCTGTGTTTGTCCCGAAACAATAGTATTTAAGCACAATATTAGACCAAATAAAAAGGATGTCTTATTCATTTTCATCTATTTACGCAAATTGAGATTTTCAAAACAATGTGAATTTACCATAAATTATTCTCATTGTTTAAATTAAATCTGAAGCAAATTGTTCCATACTTTGAGGGCTTCTGAAACATATTTGTATTTTTGAAAAAAATAGATAGATGAATACTCTTTTAATGGGAGCTATTGAGTGGGACATTGATCCTACCATATTTCAGATAGGAAATTATGAACTTAGATACTATACCTTGTTCTTCATGCTCTCCTTTGGAATTGGGTATAAACTGGTAGAACGCGTATTCAAGCAGGAAGGAGAGGATATTGAAAAACTAGGTACACTTCTAACTTTTATTGCCATAGGTGGTATTATGGGGGCTCGTATAGGTCATTGCTTCTTCTATGATTGGGATTATTTCTCAACAAGGCCTTTAGAGATTCTGCTGCCAATAGAAATTGATAATGGTATTCGATTTACAGGCTTTCGCGGCCTTGCCTCTCATGGAGGTGCAATGGGTCTTATAATTAGTTTAATATTTTGGTCCAAAAAACATGCCAAAAAACATGTATTCTGGATCATGGACAGGCTTGTCGTACCAATGTGTATTGCCGGTGGGTTCATTCGCTTTGGAAATTTAATGAACAGTGAGATTGTAGGCTCTAAAACCGATGTATCCTGGGGATTTGAATTTGTACAATCCTACCCAGGAGAGGTCAGACATGCCGTGCAACTCTATGAATCCTTAGCATATTTCATGCTAGCAGCCCTATTGTTTTATCTTTTTGAAAATACTAAGCTTAGGGAAAGAAGGGGTTATTTCTTTGGACTATTCTTATCCACACTATTTTCAATAAGGCTTATACTAGAGTTCTTTAAAAAAGAACAGACAGGCTTACAGGAATCCATTGACATTGGCCTTACTACTGGCCAATTACTATCTATTCCTTTCATACTAGCAGGCCTCTTCATAATGTATAAATCAAAAGAAAAAAATGATTAAGATTGGAGTTATAAACGTATCAGATCGAGCAAGCAAAGGAATATATGAAGATATACCTGGAAAGGCTATTGTTTCTACTTTGAAAGAATATTTGACTAGCCCATTCGAGACTGTTTATGCCGTAATCCCAGATGAACAAGACCAGATAGAAGCCAAATTAATCGAAATGGCAGAATTAGAAACTTGTTGCCTTATCGTTACTTGCGGCGGCACAGGTCCTGCACTTAGAGATGTAACCCCAGAAGCAACGGAAGCAGTATGTGAAAAAATTTTAGCTGGGTTTGGAGAAAAAATGCGCGCAGAAAGTCTAAAATATGTTCCAACAGCAATCCTATCTAGACAAACAGCTGGGATCAGGGGAAAAAGTCTAATCATAAACCTCCCTGGAAAGCCTAAAGCAATCAGAGAGTGCTTAGATGCAGTCTTTGAGGCAGTTCCATACTGCATTGATTTGATTGGAGGACCAAGGCTAGAAACAAATCCCGAGATTATCAAAGCTTTCAGACCTAAACAAAAATAGAATAAAATATAAAAGCGATTTCCAAAGGTTTGGAAATCGCTTTTTCAATACTGCTGTTAGAGTTTACATTTCACTCGCTTCAGTAGCTTCCTCATCTACAGGCATCATCTTCGCTGCCATTTGAGTCGCTGCTGCTGAGTACTCACCCATTTTAACAGTCCATTCTTCCATCTTCATCGTAGCTTCTTCCATCATCGTCTTCGCTTCTGCTGTCATAGTAAGTACATCTCCTTCGATCTTCCCTGCTGCAAGTCCGTCAACCATTGTCTGAACAACCGCTCCCTTCTCATTCATAGAAGCAACATAAGAAGTCATCTCTTCCATCATTGCAGATACTGACTTAGCATTATCCTTATATTCCATGTTTAAGGCCTCCACCTCATTCACTACAACTTCGTCCATATCTTTGCTTACCGGAGTAACCATATCAGCCATAGCGCCCCAAGCTGTATTAAGTTCTGTACAATTTTGTACCATTTCTTCAACCTTAGGTGTCATTTCTGTCCACATAGTTGAAACTTCTTCAATAGCAGCTCTGTGCTGCTCAACGCTGTTACAAGAAACCAAAGTAACTGCAAAAAAAACCAAAACAAATAGATTCTTCATTCTTAAATAATTTAGATTAATTACTACTATTATGTAGTGTGATTGAAAAATGTTTTACACATTAAAATAATCATAAATTATTGTTCTGTATTTATATTCCATATATTCTTAAATAAAAAGTTTTTGTTAACTAAAAATTACTTAATTTTGTCTTTTCAGAATAATATCAGAGATTATCCTATCCCCCTACAAGACAACAGATTAAGAAAGTCTATCAATTTTAATACGTTCACCCAGACAAATTTTGAAATTTAAATTGGAAAGAATAATGCAGATCGAACACAAATCAATTATTTCTAAAAATTCATTCAAACTTTTAATTCCTGTACAATCAAATTCAGAAATAAAAGATTTCTCATTCCTTTCCAATTATATAAAGGTGGAAGAGTCGAACACAATCATTGATTCGCTCCAGCGAGTTTATAATTCAAAAACAGCAGAATCAACCACATACACCTTTCCCTTAGCTAATGGACTTGTAGGTGTGCAGTTCATTCCAATAAAACCAGCGGATAATTATCGATCTATAAAAAACAAATTCCGTGTTATAGCAAATAATATAAATTCAGATTCTGACACTCAAAACTGCTACCTACTGCTGAGTCAAGAGATTGACCAAATAGAAGGAGGCATCAAACAAGCAATGCTTAATGGTGTGTTTCTGCACGACTACTCTGTTGGTATTTATAAATCTGACAAGCTGAATCAAAAAGCGGTAAAGTCATTCTTTATACTTAGCAAGGAGCAAGATTCAGAAGAGCATGAAGCACTAATATTCAAAGCTGAACAATTAGCGCGCTCTCAAAAAGATATTTTCAAACTAGTTGATGCACCAAGTAATAAGAAGAGCCCTGCAGTATTAGCAGCTTACGCAGAACAGATTGCAAATGAGGGTTCCGACAGGCTTCACACTAAAGTACTTCACAAAAAGGAGATTGAAGAACAAGGATTCCACGGTTTATTAGCTGTAAATCAAGCATCGCCTGCTCCTCCAGTTTTTATAAAAATGGAATACAGGAGTAATCATACAGATTCCAAACACATTGGTATCGTAGGAAAAGGTGTCACTTTTGATACTGGAGGTATCTCATTAAAAAGATCCTCTAATCTTCATCTCATGAAAAGTGACATGGGGGGTGGTGCAGCTGTATTGGGATTAATGAGGTTAGTGGACCAACTTCAACTAGATATTAATCTAACGGGTATTGTTCCAGCTACTGACAATTCAATTGGGCAAAATGCGATCAAACCATCTGATGTAATCTCATCTTACTCTGGAAAGACTATTGAAATCATAGACACAGATGCTGAAGGACGTCTTCTTCTTGCAGACGGTCTTAGTTATATGGAGCAGAACTACGCTCCTGATGTATTGATCGATATTGCAACTCTTACAGGAAGTTGTATAACAGCATTAGGCACCTTTGCTGCTGGTTTCATTACCAATAATCCAAAGATCTCGTCTAAACTTATGAACAGCGGTTATAAAACAGGAGAAAAGGTCTGGGAACTTCCGAATTGGGACGAATACAAATCACTTATTCAATCGAATATTGCTGATGTTAAGAACTTCAGTGGACATCCAAGAGCAGGAGCTATTACGGCAGCAAAATTCTTAGAGCATTTTATTGGAGAACACAAATCTTGGGCACACTTGGATATAGCAGGAATGGCTATGGAAAATGCTCCTGGAAGTTCCAATCAGGTAGCTACAGCATTCGGACTACATCTATTATTAGATTTTATTGAAACCTATCAAAAAGAAGCTTAAAGGTGTTCCACTTAACTATCTTAGTACAGGGAAAGGTACAAGGGGTCTATTTTCGAGCAAGTACAAAGCTTGTAGCAAAGAAAATTGGATTAAAAGGCTATGTGGAAAATAGAGCTGACGGATCAGTATACATCGAAGTAGAAGGAAACAATGAGCAACTGGATCAATTTCTAGATTGGTGCAAAAGAGGACCTGAAAATGCCATTGTGGAAAAACTATCCTCCGCCGATGGGCCAATAATTAACTATCGGGACTTCACTATCCGCAGATAATGCTCTCTAAACAGAAAGCGCCATATCTAAATCCGCTATAAGGTCTCTAACATCTTCTACCCCTACACTTAGTCTTATCAAAGAATCCGTCAATCCAAGAGCAAGGCGATCTGCCTTAGGAATTGCTGCATGTGTCATCGTTGCGGGATGCCCTATCAATGATTCTACACCTCCTAATGACTCAGCCAGCGTAAATAGTCTTGTGCGCTTCATCACAGTCTCAGCAAGTTCAATGCTGTCATTAATCATATCAAATGAGATCATGCCACCAAAGTCACGCATTTGCTGTTTAGCAAGCTCGTGGCCTTTATGATCCTCGAAACCTGGATAGTACACAGAATCAATCCTTTCGTGTTTTCTGAGATATTGTGCAATACTAGCTGCGTTCTCACAAGATCGCTGTACACGCAAATGAAGGGTCTTTATACCCCTTAGCATTAAAAAACAATCTTGAGGGCCTGGGATTGCGCCTACTGCATTCTGGATGAATGCTAATCGCTCTGCTAAAGAAGCGTTATTCACAACAAGGGCTCCCATTACAACATCTGAATGTCCACCTAAATATTTGGTACACGAATGCATTACCATGTCTGCACCGAGATCTAGGGGATTTTGAAGATAAGGAGAAGCAAAGGTGTTATCAACACAGACTAGAACTCCTTTTTCTTTAGCAATGGCACAAATGGACTTAATATCTAGAATACCAAGCATTGGATTCGTAGGTGTCTCTAACCAAACGAGTTTTGTATTTTCGGTAAAAGACTTTTCTACGAGTTCTAGGTCAGTCATATCAATGAACCTGCCCTTTAAACCAAACCGTTCATGAACTTTTGTGATCTGCCGATATGAACCTCCATATAAATCACTGGTAGATAGAATTTCAGCACCTGGCTCAAATAAACGAATAACTGCGTCCATAGCTGCCATACCGGAACCAAAGCAATACGCATACCCTCCATTCTCTAATGCAGCAAGATTGGCCTCTAAGGCTGATCGTGTAGGATTACTTGAACGCGCATATGCATGTCCTTTATGAACCCCTGGCGATTCTTGAGCATAGGTAGAAGTCTGGTATATAGGGGTCATCACAGCTCCTGTTGCTGGATCAGGATGAACCCCCGCATGTATTACTTTTGTTCCGATGTGCATACTTTATTTTTTGGCCATTACAGCTCTTGCTTTTGCTAAAATAGTAGCTGTATCCATATTGTATTTAGCTAATAATTGGTCTGGCTTACCAGATTCACCAAAGCTATCATCCATACCGACAAATTCAATAGGACAAGGATTGTTTGCTGCAAGAAGCTGAGCAACCGAACCACCCAATCCACCAAGGATTTGATGTTCTTCCGCTGTTACAACACAACCTGTGCGAGCAGCAGAAGCTAAGATAGCAGTAGCATCAAGTGGCTTGATTGTATGTATATTAATAAGATCTACACTAACACCCTCTGACTCGAGCACATTAGCTGCTTCCACAGCATACCACATTAAATGACCAGTAGCAATTATACTAACATCCTTACCCTCATTCATATGAACGGCCTTACCGATGTTAAATTCACCTTCAGGCATAAATACTGGCCAGCCTGGACGACCGAACCTAAGATAAACAGGACCATCGTAATCTGCGATAGCAATCGTTGCCGCTTTGGTTTGGTTATAATCACAAGGATTGATAACAGTCATACCTGGCAACATTTTCATCATACCTACATCCTCCATGATTTGGTGCGTAGCACCATCTTCTCCAAGTGTAACACCTGCATGTGAAGCACAGATCTTTACATTTTTATGCGAGTATGCAATAGATTGTCTAATTTGATCAAATACACGACCTGTAGAGAAATTCGCAAATGTACCTGTATAAGGTATCTGTCCGGATGTAGCAAGCCCTGCAGCAACACCCATCATATTAGCCTCAGCAATCCCCATTTGAAAGAAACGCTCTGGAAAAGCATCCATAAAAGCATTCATCTTTAATGAGCCTATTAGGTCTGCACATAGACCTACTACTTTATCATTTTTCTGTCCAACCTCCAAAAGTCCAGCACCAAAGCCATCCCTTGTAGATTTTTTATCTTTTGCTATATAATCTGATAACATGACTGTTTTTTTTTGAATGAATTATTGAGCTGGATAAGGATAATCACCCATTGTTTCTTCTAGTTGAGCAAGAGCATTTTCCGTTTGTTCTACATTCGGCGCTACTCCATGCCACTTATGAGATCCTACCATAAAGTCGATTGGATGCCCCATTTCTGTGCGCATAAGAATAACCTGAGGAACTCCATTTCCGGTATTACTCTTTGCTTCAAGTAAAGCAGTAACTAAAGCTTCCATATTATTGCCATCAACCTCAGTAACAGTCCAACCGAAGGTTTTCCATTTCCCTTTTAAATCTCCTAGAGAAAGAACATCGTCATTATCGCCATCAATCTGACGACCATTCCAGTCAACAATTCCAATTAGATTATCAAGCTTATTGTGAGCAGCATACATCACAGCCTCCCAGATTTGACCTTCTTGAAGCTCTCCATCTCCCATAAGACAAAATATAGATTTTTCGTCCTTGTTCAATTTCTTTGCTTGCGCAACTCCGCAGGCAACAGATAATCCTTGACCTAAAGATCCAGAGGCTATTCGAACACCTGGAAGTCCTTCATGTGTCGCAGGGTGTCCCTGCAAACGAGAATCAAGTTTTCTGAAGGTAGCTAATTCTTCTACCGGAAAGTATCCTGAGCGAGCCAGTACACTGTAGAATACAGGAGAAATATGACCATTGGACAGGAAGAACATATCTTCACCCTTTCCATCCATCTGGAATGATGTATCATGCTCCATCACCTTGAAATATAGTGCAGTAAAAAGATCTGCACATCCTAGTGAGCCACCAGGGTGACCTGAACTTGCATAGTGTACCTGACGAATAATATCTCTTCGCACCTGACAAGCTACTCGTTCTAAATCTATTATAGAAGACATAGTGTTGATTATTAGTGTTTCAAATTTTATGCAAAAGTAAAAAAATTAGGTACTAAAAGAACAAAAGGCAATCTAAGGTTTCCCCCAAATTGCCTTTGTTATTTTCTTACTAGCGAAAATCTAGTTTACAGAATCCATTAGGTCTTTACCAGGCTTGAACTTTACAACGTTCTTAGCGGCAATGGTAATAGTTTCTCCTGTTCTAGGGTTACGACCTGAACGAGCTTCACGCTTTGTTACAGAAAAAGTACCAAAACCAATAATTGTAGCTTTGTCATTCCCTTGAAGTGCTGACCCGATCGCATTAAAC
>Ga0206131_10005438_pt1 | contig 13449 bp, 9 predicted proteins | sample Helgoland_Spring_FD_148636 | JGI IMG/M metagenome (GOLD analysis project Ga0206131, IMG submission 148636) | Pelagic subsurface seawater microbial communities from Kabeltonne, Helgoland, North Sea - Helgoland_Spring_Bloom_20160517_1 | ecosystem: Environmental > Aquatic > Marine > Epipelagic ...
CAATACCTCAGCCACCGGCTCTTCGGTCTCGCGGTCGATCACCACCGTGCCGACTGGCACCCGCATAATAATATCCGCACCGTTGGCACCGTGTTGATCCGCACCGCGGCCTGGTTCGCCATTCTTGGCTTTCCAGCCCGGCTTGTAGTGATAGTCGGTTAAATCCGCGACATTGGTATCCGCAATGACATAGACCGCGCCACCGCGCCCGCCGTTACCGCCGTCAGGCCCGCCTTTGGGCTCGTATTTACCGCGCCGAAAGCTGAAGCAGCCGTCGCCACCATTACCCGCCTTGAAATTGACTTTGACCTCGTCGTAAAACATGCACCCTTCTCATCCGACTCGCGGGGCATTGCAACCTCATTTCACCAAGCGTAGTAAACGCCGCAGATCCACCGGCTGGACCCAAATCGCCGAGCCCCGTTGCGCATACGCTGGGTGCGCGATACCTAGATAATAAATAGGCACTTCCTGCAGCAGGCGCAGCCACAACACCTAGGCGCTTTTTAGCTGCAGGCTCGATTTTTTCGGAGGGTGGATGGCAAACTTGACTAGATCACCCTCGATCAGCCGCTGCCAAGCGCCGCCGACTAAAATGGCGAGTCGGGCGCATGCGCCATTCAGCTCAACCACAGCCTAATCCAACTTAGGTTTCTGTTTAGCCGGACTCAGTGCGCGCAAGACTTTATACGGTTCTGTATGAATAACCTTAAGGACCTCCGCTTCCACCCACTGTACTGGAGACATCCCCAGCACCCGTGCGATGTCGCAAATTGATGCAAAATCGTTGTCAGAGAAGTGTAGCACCAAGTTTTGCGCGACTCCCGCCTGCGCAACTGGACCAGCCAACTCGGACGCCATTAAAGCTTTAATGATCAGTTGAGCTTTGCGAGGGATCGCACGACTCGACGAGAGCCAATTATCCACGGTGCGCTTTTGCACACCGCAGCTCTCAGCCAACCAAAAGCGGTCATGCCCAGCTGCTTTCAGCCAACGAATGATCTCTTGTGAATTTAAATCTGCCTCCATTTTTAAAAGTTGCGCCAAAAAGGTCCGCCTGTCGAGCCATTAATCATTGATATTCAGGCCGTTAGGAGTAACATATTACTGCATAGTTATAGTATATTTACACGTGTAATCATGCAACCGTTGGGCGCAATTACCGTGGAGATTAAAGGAGGGAGGGCGACCCGCCCTCCTTGGCAGTAACACAGGATCAATGTGGGCGAGTCGCTCTCATTGGCAGCAATACGGGGTCAATGTGGGCGAGTCGCTCACACTCCTATTCAATACAGGATCAATGTGGGCGAGTCGCCCACACTCCGATTCAATACAGGATCAATGTGGGCGAGTCGCCCACACTCCGATTCAATGGCTCAAACAACCCTCCGCGAACTTGCGGCCCACACGCGGTTAGGCCCGCCTAGGAATCTCCCGCGCCGCAGATCCACAGGCTTGACCCAAATCGCCGAGCATCTTTGCGCATACGCTGGGTGCGCGACACCTAGATAATAAATAGGCACTTCCGGCAGCAGGCGCAGCCACAACACCTAGGCGCTTTTTAGCTGCAGGCTCGATTTTTTCGGAGGGTGGATGGCAAACTTGACTAGATCAGAGACGCGGCACTCCCGGGCTCGCGGACTAACTGCACCATTTAGCTCAGGCATAAACAATTCAATGAATGCTATAAATACACTAAAAAGCACACAAATATACCCTAAATAGCGAATTACCCTTTTTATTAAGCAAAATATACTTCATTTAAGGCTTTATGCGCCCAAATTAATCCATCAATAAGTGCATAAATCATCGAAATTACCTTAAAAAATTATTTTTGAGTTTGACTTTACGTAATTTAAGCTATCTAAAGAGCGCAATATTCACCAATTCATGACTAACGATCACAACCTTTGAGTATGCCTACGGTCTCTATTTCTATTCAAAAAGACACCATTATTTCAGCAGCAAAATTAGCCAGTGCAGCACAGCAACAGCAATTAAGTATCGAGCAGGTCCTCACTCGCAGCCTGCGCCAGCAATTACAGCCAACTCCACCCAACAAAAAAACTTTACACGCTAACGCGCACAGTCGCTCAGCAAAAAACAACAATAACAATAAATAAACTAATAAATGAAAACTAAATCACAAAAATTACTCACTAGCTTGTTGGCCCTCGGGTTGACCAGCTCTGCTGGCTTGTATGCCCAGTCTCTAAATCCAAATCAAACTGGCCCAGGAGCTGGTGTTTACAATTGGAATCAATGGGAACTCTCCAATGATCTCGATGGCGATGGACGTCTGGATGTTCTTTTAGATCAAGACTTTGACCTTGACGGCAATGTTGATGTTCTTGAAGACGTTAACGGCAATGGTATCCTAGACGCGGGTGAAGATATCGATGGCGATCGTCGTCTGGATGTTCTTGCAGATATCGACCAAGACGGTGACGGTAATTTCGATGTTGTCGAAGCTGACCCTTTTAATGGCCTTATTTTTGGCTATGAAGACACTGACCGTGATGGCAACCTCGACGTTGCTGAAGACACTGACCGTGATGGCAACCTCGACTTTGGTGAAGACACTGACGGCGATGGCATCATAGACCCTTTTGAAGACGTCAATGGAGACGGTGTCCTGTCGGACAACGAGGACCTCGACGGTGATGGCAATTTCGACACTATCGATGAAGACACTGACGGCGATGGTATCCTAGACGCGGGTGAAGATCTCGATGGCGATGGTCGTCTTGACCGCGGCCTTGAAGATCTCGATGGCGATGGTCGTTTTGACAATGTCAACGAAGACATCGATGGCGATCGAAGTTTAGATCTGTTCAACGAGGATCAAAATGGTAACGGCGTCATTGACACCGTAGCTCCAAACAGAAACATCCAAGCCTCACTCGATGCCAATGGTAACTTCAGAGATCTGGAGTTTCTAGTCGAGAACGGTCTGTTCGTGAACGGCGAAATGGTTGCAACTGAAAACTATGTCGACGCTGCAGACGCACGTCTGCAAGGACAAATCGACCAGAACCGCAGTGCGATTCGTAAGAATAAAGAGGACATCGAAACCAATACTCGTGGTATCGCAATGGTCGCCGCCCTGCAGCACACAACCGTGCTTCCTGGTATGACTAATGCATTCGACCTGAGTGCCGCTCACTTCGAAGGTGAGACTGGTATGGCGTTGAACTATGCACGTCGTATCAACGACAACGTACAGATCAACTTCGGCGCCGCTTCGACAACTGACTTTGAAGAGTCGGTGATCAAAGCTGGTATCGGTGTGCAATGGTAAATTAATTCTTTCATTGTAGTTTTAGGGCCGCCTGTTTCGATGGGCGGCCCTTTTTTTGTGCTAGTAATAGGCAGTTATTCTCCACAGACTTTTGTTAATGAAATGTACACTTTTTAGTCTTCTCTTGGCGCTCCTGCTGTTCGGCTGTCGGCACGCCGAAGAAGCCGCGACCGCCCCCGAAACAAAGACGCTGAATCTGCCCACATGGACCTTTCTGGCCAAGGCCAGCGCGACCTCTGCCACCGAGCAAGCAACAGCGCCAAAACTTGCGTACGTCTTCCCTGCCCTCAGGCTGAATGCCCAAGGCCAACCGATCGAGCAATTGGCGCACCGAACCTTGCCTGACGGCACGCTGAGTTGGTATTCGCCGGCCCCATTGGGCTACGAACTGCAGGCGATCGCACAGCGCCAATTAGTCAAACAAGGCTTTACGCCGATCTCCTTCGACGCGCTCACTGCAGTCGCAACCGATCATGCGGTCACCGTGTTTAACCTGTACTATACGCAGGCCAGTGCCTCGCGCGATAATCCCCAAGCCACACCCGAGGCAAGTTGGACCACATTCTGCCGCATCACCGCGGCCACCTTCCAAAAAGATCTCAACCCAAACACCAAGCGAGACTTGATGCGCCAGGAGCTAGTCTCACTGTTCAACGGCAAAGCCACCGGCAAATCTGTCAGCAAGCACAGTGTCGTCTATTTACTCGAACACATGGGTGAAACCCGCCAGTGGTCAGACAAAATCAACCTGCTCTAGCGCACCACCCAGGCTGTTAAAAGGAGGGAGGGCGAGTCGCCCTCCTTTTGCAGTAACACAGGATCAATGAGGGCGAGTCGCCCACACTCCGATCAATGACGAGGAATCAAAAAACCGGCTTAGCTGATCGGCTCAAAGCCACGACCCAAGCTTGACCCTCCAGCGCCAGGAGATTTGCTCGGTGCAATGCCTAGCCCCGAAACAGTCGCCGTCATCGATGTTGGCAGTAATTCCATCAAGCTACTCGTCGCTCGCAGCGGCACGGCGCCCGGCAGCGTCGCAACCATTTTTGCCGAGACTATTGAGACGCGCATTAGCACCGGCATCAGCCAAGCGCTGCCCAGCCTAACAGAAGCCGCGATGGCAGCTGGCTGCCGAACCATCACCGAGCTCGCCCGCCTCGCACAAGGCTACCAGCCGAAGACCTTGCGCATTGTTGCCACCAGCGCGGTGCGCGACGCGACCAATGCCATCCAATTCATCGAACTGGTCAATGAGGTGACTGGCATCGAAATACAAATACTATCTGGCGCAGAGGAAGCGACCTACATCGGCAAAGGGCTCCGCTGCGACCCGCAGATCGCCGGCATCCACAACTTCATCCAAATGGACCTCGGCGGCGGCAGCCTCGAACTGATCCGTTTTGCCCACGGCCAGATCGAGCAAGCCCTGTCCCTGCAGCTCGGCGCGGTGCGCCTGACTGAGCAATTTATCGCCGATCGCGATGCCGCGCTGTCTGCCGAAACCGCAGCCCGCATCGCCGCACACGTCAGTGATGCACTGCAAGCCAGCGGCTTCAGCTTCGAGCCAAACGCCGCACCGCTCATCGTCACTGGCGGTGCATTCACCGTCACCCGCGCCGTGCTAGCCGCGCAAAACGACCAGACCATCAAACAGCGCTGCCCCGCATTGCACAAACAAGAGATCACCGAGCTCAAAGCAGTCCTCATGGCCCTACCACTACTTGAGCGTATGGCAGTTCCGCACTTACCCGCCGCGCGGGCTGACATTATCCCGGCCGCATTGATCACCATCGACAGCGTGCTCGAGTACGCCGCCCGCGACCGCGTGACGCACTCGTTCTACAACCTGCGCTACGGCATCGCCGCCGAGCTGCTCAGCTAGCTCGCAGTGCAGCAGCACGCCCTTAACAACGATCAAACAACGGCAGCTCGTCGATGACGGGGACGTCGAGGCGACCACACTTCAAGACGAACAAATATCGAGACGATGCGCCTCGACCCAAAAGATTCGCAGCCAACACACTGAAGGTGCCCTGGGAACGAAGGCTACTTTCTGCCTCTGCTTTCCCGGCTCTTGCTACTCCGATTGTGTGCGGCCTTCTTCTGAGTGATCTTCGCGCGACGCTCAGGGTGCTTCTTATCGATTTTGGCAGCATCTGGCCCCATCTGTCGAATACGCGCCTTGCGCTGCAGATCATCACTCTGACGGTGCGCATGCTCCGAGGATCCCTCCTCGTCTTCGTAGCGACGCTCTTTACCGACGAGATCGAAACGCACCGGGCAACCACTGAGACGGAACTCGTGGATAATTGCTTTTTCCAAATAACGACGGTAGCCCGGATCGAGACGTTCGATACGGTTACAGAAGAAGCGGATCCGCATTGGCCGCGAACCTGTCTGCGTGGCGTAGAACACTTTGAAACGCTTGGTGCCAACCACCTTGGGCGAACGCGCTTCAAACAGCGACTCCATCAAGCTGTTGAGCTTGCCAGTCGGAATCTTCAGATCGAGCGTCGCAGAGATGGCCGCGGCAGTTTCAAGCATCGACTCAATCCGGAAACCCGTCTCAGCAGAAACGAACAGCACCGGCGGATCGGGCAGGAAGAACATCTCTTTGCGCAGCGACTTCTCATAAGACTCGAGGAAATGCTTGAGCGAGCGGAAGCCTTCGATCGGCTCGCGCTCCCATTGCTGAATAATCAGATCCCACTTGTTGACCACGACTACCAACGCGCGGCCGGCATCGAGTACGGCGCCGGCGAGGGCTTGATCTTGCTTGGTCACACCATCGACCGCATCAATAATCAAAAAGACGACATCGGACGCTTCCATCGCATGCTGCGTGCGCACACTGGAGAAGAACTCCACCGGGCTATCAACCTTGGTCTTGGTGCGCAGACCGGCAGTATCAGCCATGCGGAATTTCAATATTTCGCCGTCCTTATGCTTATAATCTAAATCTAGTTCGACCGAATCGCGCGTGGTGCCAGCGACATCGCTGACGATCAGGCGCTTCGAATCGAGCAGGCGATTACCGATCGAGGATTTGCCGACATTGGGACGGCCCATCAAAGAAATACGGATACGCTTCGGTTCGACTGGTGCATCCGCGTCGAACGCTGGCTTCTCGCCGAGCTTCAATTTGACCGCATCAAGAAGATCCGTAATACCACGACCATGCTCTGCGGAAACCGGCATCGCATCACCCAGCCCGAGGCTGATAAACTCATACGCGTCGATTTCGCTATCCTCCAAGTCGGCCTTATTGGCCACTAGAATCACCTCTTTGCCATAACGGCGCAGCTTCTCAGCAACAATCTCATCCAACGCGGTAATGCCTTGGCGAATATCGACGATGAACAAAATAACCGCTGAGGCCTGAATCGCAAAGCCCACCTGTTCTTCGGCAGCATCTGCAATCTTCTTTGGCGTCATTTTGAGCTCCATGCCCAGGCCACCGGTATCGAGCAGGACGAAGTCGTCGTTCACTTCAGCGGAGATCAAGTCCCGCGTGACGCCCGGCATATCGTGCACAATTGACAAGCGACGCCCGCACAGCCGGTTAAACAGACGGCTTTTTCCGACATTCGGTCGGCCAACAATGGCTACGGTTCTGGATGGATCGATCATTTAAAAAAGTAGTGAGAATTCAGAAGTTAGAATTCAGAAAAGTAGAACTATAATAAAACAAGCTGAGCTATCTATGCTTGAAGGACGGGGCAACCAACGGCGCAGCGAGCTGAAACCGTGCGGGGATGCCTTAGTAATGAAGAACTTACAAGGACTATTTACGAACCTTATCGACGTAGCGCTCGATACGATCAGTCGCCTCAATGATTCGCTCGTAGCTAGTGGAGAAACTCGCACGCGCAAACCCTGCACCACTTGGCCCAAAGGCCGTGCCCGGCACGATCGCCACTTCTTGTTCGGTCAATAAGCCTTGGCAGAAGTCCATCGAACTCATCCCAGTCGATTGGATCGAGGGGAATGCGTAGAAGGAGCCTTTCGGCAAGTGGCAGGTGAGGCCCGCTTCGTTAAAACGACGAACGATCAGATCACGACGACGGTGGTATTGCGCCTTCATCTTTGCGACCGCGGGACCGCCGTTTTTCAATGCCTCAATCGCCGCTTCCTGGGAAAGAATCGGCGCACACAGCATACTGTATTGGTGCACCTTCATCATCGCCTCGATTAGTGGCGCGGGACCACAGGCGTAACCAATTCGGAAACCGGTCATAGCAAATGCCTTAGAAAATCCATGCAGAAAAATGGTGCGCTCCTGCATGCCCGGCAGCGTCGCAATACTGGTGTGCTCACCCTCGAAGGTCAGTTCGGAGTAAATCTCGTCACTGATCACCAATAGGTCCTTTTCAATCGCGAACTTGGCGATCCGCTCGAGCTTCGCACGCTCCGTCACGCCGCCAGTCGGATTGGTCGGAAAGTTGAGCATCAACACCTTACAACCAGGCTCCCAAGCGGCTTCGACCGCATCTGGATTGATGCCGAACTGATCTTGCGCAGAAGTGCTAATCGCAATCGGCTGCGCATGCGCCAGCAAGATGCTAGGACTATACGAAACATAGCAAGGCTCGTGATAGAGCACCTTGTCGCCCGGATTGAGCACCGCACGCAGGGCAATATCCAAGGCCTCGGACACGCCGACGGCGACGAGGATTTCGTTGTCGGGATTGTAACTCAGCCCAAAATTATGCTCGACGTAAGTATTGATCTCACGGCGCAAGCGGATGAGGCCGAGATTGTCGGTGTAGCTGGTCTTACCTTTTTCGAGAGCAAAGATCGCGGCCTCGCGAATATGCCAAGGCGTGACGAAATCTGGTTCACCGATGCCCAGCGAGATGGCCTGCGGCATCGCCGCGACAATCGCAAAGAAATCGCGTATACCAGAACGAGGCAGACCCACGACGTGGTCCGCCACAAAGCGTTGGCTATCGTCTGCCATTATGCACTCACAGCGGGTTTATCGCTGTCCTCATTTGGAGATAAAAGTAAATGCCCCTGCTCCTTATATGCACGTAACATAAAGTGCGTGGCAGTGGACAACACGCCTTCAACACTCGCGAGACGCTCCGACACAAAAGTCGCCACTTCACGCAAGTCAGCGCCTGTTGCGATCACCAGCAAATCATACGAGCCAGACATCAAATAGCAGGACTCCACCGAATCAAAACGACTGATCCGCGTCGCGAGACGATCAAACCCACCATCGCGCTCGGGACTGATCTTCACTTCGATGACCGCTCGCACGATGGTTTCTTGAGCGCGCTCTGGGTTGAACACGGGGCGCCAACCGAGCAGTATCTGTTCGCCCTCAAGGCGCTTCAATTCTGCGGAAATGTCGCTTTCGGACAGGCCAAGCACCTGCGCCATTTGGGCAGTGTTAAGGTGTTCACCTTCAAGAAGTAGTTGCAAGACTGAGCTCATAAGTGCCGCAGTAAAAGTGGTAATAGGACAAAAGGCAAAATACAAAAAGGACTATTTTACCGCCTTTGAGGATGCGTCTGGCGGCGGCAAGTGTTCTTTAAACCGATCTTACCCTGACCTGTGGCACACGACGCCCACCCACTCCGGGCCTTGGGTCCTGACATACAGAAAAAAATAAACTATCACGTTCTTAAGGTTCACATTCGCGTAGATCAATTTGTAATGTGCTCTCAGCGCTGGTGCTAAAGTCACGGTGACTTGAAAAATCTTAGCGATCGACTGTTCGGGGACTTGCTGAATCGCATCCTTAAGCCGCTCTATATTAGCTTGCGCCGAGGCGTTACAATCGTCGCTGCAATTGTATAGACGGGATGATTCAACATTTCCGGCACTTTACGGCTCCAAACAAATGTTCGATCAAGGCTCCGTGCGATGCCTTCGAATAAAAGAGCGTAATTAATTAGTTCAGATACCGAACGGAAGTATTGACGAAACGCTAAACATTCCCAATCTGCTGTTCATTGACGAAGGAGGTTCGCTTTCTTGAGCGACAGACTTGAGACGCAGGACTAAGCCGTTAATGGCTAAAAAGTGACTAAGTTCATAACCTTGAAACTCAATCATCTCCTTAAGCAGTTGATCTTTAAATGGTTGCCGAAATAGCTCAGTTGGTAGAGCAATTCATTCGTAATGAATAGGTCGACGGTTCGACTCCGTTTTTCGGCTCCATTTAACCCTCCGCGCGAAACCCTCCTGCAATCGTCAAGCCCACCCGCGCCCTTCTGCTCGTAACAAGATCACGGCTCGCATATATCTAAAACCTCTACAGAGTCTGACCCATAATATGGAACTACGCCCACAACTACTGCAACTTTTACGCACTAAAGACTACGTGCCCATGCGGCGCGAAGAGATTTTCGCCATCCTTAAAATCGGCTCTAAAGAAATTGCTGCTGCTGATAGCCTGCTCGATGAAATGCTTGAGCGCGGCGAAGTCGCTCGCCTCAAAAAAGACAAGCTCTGCATCCCTGATGATGCCGACCTCGTCAGTGGTCGCATTATGTTTCGCCAAAACGGAGCCGCCACATTGATCCCCGATTCCAGCACCGGCAAACCCTCTGGCCCTGGCGCTGGCTACCCCGTCGCAGTCGAAAACACAGGAGTCTCGCTACATGCCGACCAAGTGCTAGCGCGCATTATTCAGCGGCCACAGCAAAGTCCCTTTCGCGGCAAGGGCCGACAGCGCCCCGTCTACGATCCAAACGAGAAGCCCAACGTGCGCGTTATTCGTATTCTCAAGCGGGCCCGCGAAGCCATACCCGGCACCCTAGAAAAAGGCCGCCACGCATACTACGTCGTCCCAGACGATCCTCGTATCACTCAAGACGTGCTAGTGCCTGAGCCTTCAAACAGTGGCATCAAACCGATTCCAAAGGTAGGCGACAAAGTCGTGGTCAAACTACTCGAATGGAAGCAACGCCACCTCAATCCTGAAGGCGAAATTAGCGAAGTGCTCGGACGCACGCACGAACCCGATGCCGAGTTCAAAGCCATTTTGTTTAAATACAACCTCAACCCGCAATTTCCCTCTGCCGTTGAGAAGCAAACTGAAGCCATCCCAGACCATGTCCGCAAACAAGACACCGAAGGCCGTCAAGATTGCCGCGATATTTTTACTTTTACTATCGACCCAGACGACGCCAAAGACTTCGACGACGCGATTTCAGTAGAACAGTTAGACGGCGGCAATATTCGCGTTGGTGTGCACATCGCTGACGTCAGCGCCTATGTGAAGCCAGGCACACCGCTCGACGTTGAAGCTCAGGAACGTGCAAACAGTACCTACCTAGTTGGCACCGTCATCCCAATGCTGCCGCACGCGCTGTCCAATGGCCTTTGCAGCCTAGTCGAAGCACAAGACCGGCTCACGAAAACTTGTTTCATCACCTTCTCTGACCAAGCCGACATCGTGGCCGTCAGCTTCGCAAACACCGTCATCTGCAGTAATAAACGCCTCACCTACAAGCAGGCCTTTGCGTTTATGAATGAGGACGATCTCGACGTCGTGCGCAAGACGCCGCTGCCGCCGAAACACCAGACAGGCTCGACCGGTCGCTCACTCGACGAAGTCAACGACGATGAGATGAAGCTGCTGCAAAAGTATATTCGCAAGAGTTGGGACATCGCCAAGGTACTACGCCAGCGACGCTTCAAAAAAGGCTCGCTCGATCTCGACATGACTTCGGTCAAACTTTACGTCGATGAGGAAGGTTACACCGACCGCATCGAAAAAGAGTTCAACGACGAGAGCCATCAGTTAATTGAGGAGTTCATGCTCTCCGCCAATGAACAAGTGGCCCGCGCGATGAAGCGCTCCAACTTCCCCAGCATCTATCGGGTGCACGACGAACCGGAGGACGAAAAGCTGCAAGAACTACGCGAGACGATGATCACCTTCGGCGTCCAATGCGGCAACCTCAGCAAGCCTCGCGAGATGAGCATGCTACTCAAGAAGCTCAAAGAGCACCCACAGGGCTACACACTTAAAGTTCAGGTGCTACGCAGTCTCAAACAGGCGCAATATCGCGCCAGCGCAGATGGCCACTACGGTCTAGCCAAGCCCGACTACACCCACTTCACCTCGCCGATTCGCCGCTATTCCGACTTGATCGTGCACCGCGTGCTCGACGGCTACATGCACAAGACTGGCGTCGATTCGGCGCCCAACGAGCCGGACATCCGCTACACGCAAGGCAAACTGCTCTCTCTAGGCGACCACCTCAGTGTCGCCGAGCGTAACAGTGTCGATGCCGAGCGCGACTCAGTCAAAACCAAGCTCCTCGAATTCTATGAACGCGAACTCAAGAAGCCCGAAAAAAAATCCTTCAAAGCTATTATCACTGACGTCAAAAATCACGGCTTATTTATTGAACTTACCGACTCGCTCGCGTTCGGCATGGTGCACATCTCTCAACTCGACGACGACTTCTACCACGCAAGTAATGACGGCACTTCATTAATCGGACGCCGCACGCATAAGACGTATTCACTGGGCCAATACATTATGGTCGAAGTCAATCGCGTGGATCGCTACAAGCGTCAGATCGACTTCCGCGTCACTGCTACTACTGACAAAATTGACCGACGCCTAGACCCTAAAAAAAATCGTCGTAGCAAAGGTCGCCAAGCATCCGCCGACCGCATCAAAAAAGGAGGCCACAAGCGCTCCAGCGTCGCGCCACTCACTAAAGGTGGCAGCGCAAAAAAGCGCGCTAAGACCAAGGCTCGCCCCTTTAAGAAGGGTAAGAAAAAATCGTAGGGCGCTAATCTGCCCTCCTTAATGCCGACCGCCACTCGTGGCGTGCAAGCTTGCTGGCGCCAACAATGCCCAAGGCCCAGGCAGTATCGCGATTAACTAGGGCTCACGAAAGCGCTAACACCACAGCACTTTCGCTTACCGCTGAGTAAAGTCACTGAATTCGCCGCCAAAGCGGCGGGTAATTTTCTCAATCGCTGCCGCGGCTTCGGGCTCGACCTTGAAACCAATAAAGTGAATGCGCGGCTCGATCCCGTACTCACGAGTGAGTGCACGCAGCGTCTTATCCACGTCTTTCCACGGCACATCGCCCGCGCTGGTCTTGGCGGTCTTGCCACGCTGAAAATCGCCATCGGATATAATAAAGATCACTTCTGGCTCCATTTGAAACGCGACCGTAAGCGCCCCTTGGATACCATCTTCGGCGAAAGGCAACTGCGTAGTCTTCCGACTTGAGCGGACATTTTCCGCGATCCAACGCTTCGCCTCCTGTTTATTGCGCGCACCCGCAGCGACCATATAATCACGAAAGGTGCCGACCTGCCGTGCAAACGGAACTAGCCCGAACAGCGTGTTGGCATTCAGTCCGTTCACCAACATCGACAATTCCCGTACAAACGCATCTGTCGTCACCCCCGCTGCGCTCGCCTTGTTCCAGACAGTCGAGCTATTATCAAACAAGATCAAAATACGCTGGCCGCTGTCCTCGATGCCAAACAACGAGGCCGAGGACGACCCCGTCTTCAAACCTTGCAAAGCACCCAACACACCAGATTGCCCGAGCAAGCCATCCGACTGTAAGGCTGCTGGATTGCGCTCAATCGGATTGAATTCACTTTTAGGCATGGCAGGTAGCGAGGGCAGCGCATCTGGCAGCAAAGCAGCCGCACTAATCCGCTCGATCTGCATCGGCGAACTCGCGGCATTTTGAAACTGCGCTAGCGCCACTTTATGCTGCAGCTCTTTTTGTGGTAAATAGATCTTCTTTTTTGCCACGAACTCAGGATCCGAGCGGAATTCCGGCACCAGTACTACCACAAATACCGCAAGGCCCAACAACACCCCCTGAATCAACAACGCCAAAAGCAGTGCCCCGAACTTTGAGCGGCGCGGCTTAGAGCCAACCGTAGAATCCTTTGATAATAAACGCATACAAGAAAGTCAAACTGCCAATAAAATAGCCATAAAGCAAAGCCTGATTTATCAAAAAGACGGCTGACTTACCTAACAAACTACCCTGCTGAAAAATCACTCAACACCGCAAAACACCGCTTGACTTCAAAGGTCCGATTTCTACTGTCGGCATCTTCCAACTTTTAGGGGTAGTAGCTCAGTTGGTTAGAGCGCCTGCCTGTCACGCAGGAGGCCGCGGGTTCAAATCCCGTCTATC
>Ga0206131_10005441_pt1 | contig 13442 bp, 9 predicted proteins | sample Helgoland_Spring_FD_148636 | JGI IMG/M metagenome (GOLD analysis project Ga0206131, IMG submission 148636) | Pelagic subsurface seawater microbial communities from Kabeltonne, Helgoland, North Sea - Helgoland_Spring_Bloom_20160517_1 | ecosystem: Environmental > Aquatic > Marine > Epipelagic ...
GAACAGATCAACAAGCTGCCTGCGAAAGCTATACTTGGATTGATGGAAATACATATTCTACATCAAACAATACGGCTACCTATACTATTGTCGGTGGTGCAGCAAATGGTTGTGATTCCTTAGTAACTTTAGACCTTACCATTAGCAATACCGTAAATGGAACAGATCAACAAGCTGCCTGCGAAAGCTATACTTGGATTGATGGAAATACATATACTACATCAAACAATACGGCTACCTATACAATTATCGGCGGCTCGGTAAATGGATGTGATTCAATAGTCACACTCGACCTTACCATATACTCAAACAACAGTACCATTTTTACTGAGACTTTTGATAGTGGAACAATTGCAGGTGCAAATGCTCCTGTATTATACGGTAATGGAGGTTCAGACTTTAACCCAAATTATGCACTCAGTGGAACATTTTTTGGTTGGTTCAATGTTCAAAATGGTATTGGAGATGTCGATATTTATGAGCAAAATTTTACAGGATTACAGATTGGATGTGACGTTTCAGTTGCTGTCTGGATGAGAAGCACCATACCAGTATCCGATGTGACAATGACTTTATCAGACGACAATGGAACTATTTTAAGTGTTTTAGACCCCATATTATCTGGGGCATGGCAACTTATAACTATGAGCACTACTGTTACTACAAGTGGCCTAAACTTTCTTGTTCACTTCAATAGCACTGGAGGGAATGGTCTTGATGTGATTATGGAAGACTTAACTGTAACCCAATCATGCGGAATAGATGCTGTTATCGCTCCAGTAAGTAATCAATGTCTAAATGGAAACAGTTTTACATTCGATGGAATGAATTCCTTGTCTTCTGCAGGTATTACATCATATATTTGGGATTTTGGTGATAACAGTCCATTTATAAATACGCCTAGTGCGATTTATTCTTATGCTAACTCTGGGACCTATGATGTGAATTTAAATGTTTCAGATGGCGTATGTTTTGATGATACAACCATACAGGTAAATGTATACACAGATCCACTTATCGACAATCCTTCGGATGTCACTTCATGTGACACATACGTTTTACCATCACTATCCTTTGGAAACTACTACAGCGGTTCCGATGGCTCTGGAACACTATTAAATGAAGGAGATATTATAGATATAACGCAGAGTGTTTTTGTATTTGAAGCAACGAATACGGTTCCTTCGTGCTCAAATGAAAATGAATTTGTAGTAACAATAAACAATACAATAACAACTACTGATTTTGAAACGAGCTGTGGTCCTTATACATGGATTGATGGTATCACTTACAACGAAAGCAATACAACAGCAGTCTACACTTACCCGAATGTCTCTGCTTCAGGATGCGATTCAGTGGTCTTTTTAAATTTAACTGTATATAGCCCGACGGTAGGGACAGATGTTATTACTTCTTGTACTCCTGTTATTTGGATTGATGGCAATACATATACCTCATCAAATAATACTGCGACATTTACATTAATAGGTGGTGCATCAAACGGATGTGATTCTACGGTAAATCTAGATTTAACCATTAGTAGTGCTGTTTATGGTACGGATATTCAAGTCGCCTGTGAAACATTTACCTGGATTGATGGAATAAATTACACCTCAAATAACAATACAGCGACCTTTACATATCCTAATGGTGCAGTTGCAGGCTGCGACTCCATAGTAACGTTAGACCTGACTGTAAACAATTCGATTAGCTATGTAGATGTGCATGAAAGTTGTGATAATTTCACCTGGATTGATGGCAATACCTACTCTGAAAATAATACATCAGCCTCTTTTATTTATCCAGGAGGTGCAGCAAATGGCTGTGATTCTATAGTTTATTTGAGTCTCATCATAAACAACACGAGCTATGGAACAGATTTTCAAACGTCATGCAATGACTTTACATGGATTGATGGAAACACATATACATCGAGCAATAATACAGCAAGTTATACATTTACAGGAGGGTCTTCTACAGGTTGCGACTCTATTGTGTCATTAAATTTAACGATATACAACAACGTCAACTTTACAGACATTCAAACCGCCTGTGATAGTTATACTTGGATTGATGGCAATACGTATACTGAAAATAACACCACCGCAACATATACATACATAGGAGGAACAAGTAATGGATGTGATTCAATTGTGAATTTAAACCTAACAATAAATAAACTCACAAGCTTAAGCCCCGGTGTTGATTTATCCCTTTGTGAAGGCGATGTATTCACGCCGAATGCCACGGGCGCCTTATATTACTCTTGGAATGGTGGCCTAGTGAACGGAACTGCATTTACACCTCAAGTTGGCGTTAACGAATATACGGTTATAGGCACAGACATTAACAATTGCAATGCTTCCGCAAGTATTTTCATAAACACCACAAGTTTACCTTCACTTGTTTTGACAAGCTCTGATCCTATTTGTGCAGGTGATCCTTCAGGGTCTATTTCTATTGATGTTAGCGAAGGTACACCACCCTATTCCATTGAATGGAGTAATAATGAAAATACATTCAATCTTGAGAATATCATTGCAGGCCTTTATGATGCAATTGTTACAGATGATGCTGGTTGCCAAATAACAATAGCTGAAACAATTTCAAATCCGCTTGAGCCATGTTATGAGCTTCCTGAGACGTTCTTTTATGTCCCTAATACTTTTACTCCTGATGCAGATGAACACAATCAAAACTGGTTTATTATTCTTTCTGGAGTTGATCCACTTTCTTATTCATTGAGAATATACAATCGATGGGGTGAGGTCATTTGGGAATCCTTTGACATTGATGCAAAGTGGGACGGCACCTATAGAAATCTTGACGTGCCCGAAGGAACATACACTTGGCAACTTGAATATCGTCGTTTATCGGAAGCGAATAAAAATACCGAAACGGGTCACATCAATTTACTTCGTTAGTGAAACCCTATCAATACGATCTAAGTATACATATACTCAATTATGAAGTAAATAAATAACCTACCGTAAATATTTATCAAAAAGTGAGATTCGTCTCACTTTTTTTATTTCACTTTATAGACTTCAATATCCTGTCCATTCACTGATAGAACAGCACCTGCTTTTGAACCAGTTAGTTGACGGGCAATTGGAGAATTTCCAGAAACACAAAGAATATCATAATTGTTAAAAGAAATTCTACCTAGCGGAAGCCCAATAAAAACCCAGCCAATGCTGGAAGAGATGAGGCTCCCAAACGTGACTTGAATTGAAGTCTCAACATCTTTTAGCTTTACAAAAAGTGCATCTAGATTCATTTGGTTTTGTAAATTCTGAGCCGCTTTATTTCGTTCTTGCTGCATTAATTCCCGAGAAGTATCATGCTTATCCCCTGCCGTGCTGTTTGATTCGGCATCAATAGACTGCTGAATGTCGTCGAGAATTTTTGACGAGGCTAATATTCGATTTTGTATCACCTTATGTATTGTATCGAGTAATTCCTTCTTAACCAAGAGTTTGTTTTTATTGACAACTAAAAAAAGAAATAATTGTCTTTGTGTATGACGCTAAAGTAGTATTTTCAAACCATAATATATTCTATGAAATTTCTTTCTTTTTTATTGGTACTCATTTGCTTTAATTCAACTGCACAAGAACAAATGTCTCTAATTTTTGCAGGTGACATCATGGGGCATGGAGGTCAGATTGAGGCAGCACATAATTCAGCTACCAACACTTATAATTACGACAATGTATTTGCTGAAATTAAAACGACCTTATCGCGTCCAGATTTTGCCATTGCCAATTTAGAGGTTACATTGGCTGGTCCGCCATACAGCGGGTATCCCCAATTCTCATCACCAGACAAATTGGCCGAGGCATGTAAGAAAAGTGGTATTGATATATTGGTGACGGCCAACAACCATTCTTGTGACCGAGGAGGTAAAGGTATTAAAAGAACGATAGAAGTTCTTGATAAACTAGCTATTCCGCATAACGGAACCTATAAGAATACCCAGGATAGGCAGTTTAGAAATTTACTAATCCTTAGAAAAAAAAATATGCGTATTGGTCTTTTAAATTACACCTACGGGACTAACGGATTAAAAGCTCCGAGACCTACAAGTGTAAATTATATTGACACCAATCAAATATTTCTTGATATTGAACAAAGTAAAAAAGAAGCGCTTGATGGATTAATCGCTGTCGTTCATTGGGGTAAAGAATATCAAACTCAACCAAACAAATATCAAAAGCGCATTGCTGAATTTTTATTCAGGCATGGTGTAAATATTATTATAGGTGGGCATCCTCATGTCATTCAAAGGTCAGAATTCAACAAAGATAAAAACCAGCTCGTAGCCTACTCTCTAGGGAATTTTGTATCAAATCAAGCGAGTACAAACACAGATGGCGGGATGATGCTTGAAATTACACTTGAAAAAGTAAATGGAGTATTGAAAATCAAGGATGCCTTTTACCATTTAATATGGGTCCATAAACCAACAAGGAAGGGTCAGAAATTATTTGAGGTGCTGCCATGTTCTAAATTCCCTTTAGCAAAAATAATAACCAATAAAAGCTATCTTTTGAAAATGAAATCTTTCATTGAAAATGCTAGAGAAATAATGAAAGACAACATTAATGTCCCGGAAATCAACCATGTATTTATTGACCAATAGAAAAGTCTTTCCTAACACAGCGCTCAACAATTGCGGCGCTATTTAATGCAAGAGGAATACCACCTCCAGGATGAACTGTAACACCAGCAAAATATAAACCATAAAGATGCCTCGAGAAATTTGGATGTCTATAAAATGACGCTAAGGTTGAATTCGAAGCATTACCGTAAATCGAGCCATTCTTTCCAGAATACATGCGCTCCATCATAGCTGGATCTAGCTGTTCTTCGATTTCAATAAGGGGAGCAATATCCTCTTTGAGAATCCCACTAAGCTTTTTAATAACATTGGTTCTAAGGTTATCTTTTTGTGCTGTCCAGTCTTGGCCGCTATCTATGGGTGCATTAACCATAACAAACCAATTTTCACAGCCATCCGGAGCATCCGATTTCTCAATCTTGGAGGAAATATGTATATATACGGTGGGGTCCTCAATTAATGATTTTTTCACAAACAGGTGGTTAAACTCCTCTTCATAAGCCTCAGAAAAAAATATATTGTGCACATCAAGGCTATCAAATGATTTACGTATTCCCCAATAAAAAACAATTGCAGAGCTTGACTTTTCTTGGCTTAATATTTTTAACGGACTTTTTAAATTTGGTAAAAGCTTTTCATATGTAAAATGAACATCCATATTACTCGTAACCAATTCACATTCTACAACTCCACCACTATGTTTTATTCCCGATACCTTTCCGTCGTTATAACAGATTTCTTCAATTCGCGTATCGAAATGAAAACGCACACCCATATCTACGGCTTTTTTATATACTGAATCACTTATAGCTACCATGCCTCCTTTTGGCATAAAAGGCCCAATATTTAGCTCAAGATGGGCGATGATATTAAACATCCCGGGACTCTTGAAAGGGTCACTTCCGTTGTAAGTTGCAAATCGATTAAAAATTTGTACCGTTTTATTGTTCTTAAAGGTTTTGGAATTCACTCGATTCATCGTGTGAAATAATCCATAGAAAGGAATTCGTTTAATCGCTCTTAAAATATTTCTATTGAGCCAATGTCCAATGCGATGTAAGGATACTTTAATGAATACGGGATAAACTGCATTGTAATTACGTTCTAAAGCCTTTAGACAACTATATATGTTCTTTTTATCCTCTCCGAGTTCTTCACTTAACACATCGGCAACAGCTTTACTTCCCGTAGGAAGTGCAACTCTTGTTCCATCTTCAAAGAAATAACAGCACGATATGGGCAATTTTACGTAACTAAACTCATCATCATTATTGCTATCCAACCCAAGTAGCTCATCTATTAAATGTGGTTCCGTAAATACAGATGGTCCACGATCAAATCGATATGCTCCAATTTGTTTCGAATTGATTTTACCACCGTAGAAGGAATTTTGCTCAAAAACTTCCGTTTCAAAACCGAGAGAAGCTAGTCTTATTGCGGTTGCCATACCGCCAATACCTGAGCCAATGATTACTGCTTTCATATCTAACCAAATTAACAATTGCTACCTGATTTTAGTTCTTTATTGTCCGAAATAGATCTAAAAAGCAAAAAAAGTAGACCTTAGAAGACGTAAAAATGACATTAACCCTATATTTTACAAGGAATTCAGGTAGGTTTATCAACATTTAGCCCCACTTATCAACATTTTTAGCATATTTTACCCCCCAAACCTTGACTGACATTGATATTCGGATATATTTGTTGTGATAAATATTTATTAACAATATAAAACAACTCATTATGAACAAAGCAGAATTAATCGATGCAATGGCAAATGACGCTGGATTATCTAAAGCTGACGCTAAGAAAGCATTAGATGCATTCGTAGGTGCTACAACTGGAGCATTGAAAAAAGGAGACCGTATTTCTTTAGTAGGATTCGGTTCATTTTCTATTACTAGAAGAGCAGCTCGTGCTGGACGTAACCCTAAAACAGGTGCAGTAATCCAAATCGCAGCTAAAAACACTGTGAAATTCAAAGCAGGTGCTGACCTATCGTCTAGCGTAAACTAAGAATTTACAAGATTTGTAAAGGCCATCACATTGTGATGGCTTTTTTTATGCCCTAAAATTAATACTGGTTCTATGTAGGGGATTGCTTTCGGATAACACGCCAAAATAAACGAGGCAACAACCGTTTTAGGGTCACAGCTTTAATTTCTTTATTACCAATAAGTACCTCTCGTTTTTGTTTTGCTACTGCTTTCAAGAGCTGACTCACACACATTGAAACGGGCATACCTGTTTCTTGATTGTGATCCATAGTTCCATGCTTGTTTCCATCTGCCGATAAGGCATTGGTAGAAATTGGAGTATTAATTTTTCCAGGACAGACCATAGTAACGGAAACCCCATTTGATTCTTCCTCCAAGGCAAGGGATTCATAATAGCCATGAAGTGCATGCTTAGAGGCACTGTATGAAGATCTTAAAAAGAACCCGAATTTACCAGCAATACTACTAATAACAACAATATGCCCTTTACTTTTCCTAAGGGCCGGCAATACTGTTTTGGTCAACAATACGTTTCCAAAAAAATTAACCTCCATAATTTTACGAACAACCTCTTCAGATGATTCTGAAGCTGAACCACGCTGACTAATACCACCATTTTGAAGAAGAAAATCAATTTGACCATACTTTTCCATAACATGCTTGAATTTTTCTGGAAAACTCTTAGCATCTGCCAGGTCTAATGGAAGTACCGTATGCTCCTCGCTATATTCAAGAGTCGATTTAAGCTCATTAAGAAGCTTTTCATTTCGAGAAGAAAGAATGAGTTTCGCGCCAAGGCTAGAAAGCTGAATACTGAGCTCTTTACCGATACCCGAGCTTGCACCAGTCAGCCATACAACTTTTCCTTCAAAATTATTTTCTAGCTCCATGAGACAAAGATACAAAACAAATAAACGAAGATTCGTAACAGATTCCTTACTTTTACAAGTTAAGTATGAGCAAAGAAACAATTCGAAAACATTTTGATGAAGCGGCTGAGGCTTTAAAATCATTTAATAATGATGCAAACCATACGAAAATTGCAAATGCCATAATCCTTATGTCAGAGGCTTTAAGCAATGGAAACAAAATAATCAGCTGTGGAAATGGTGGGTCTATGTGTGATGCGATGCATTTTGCCGAAGAGTTAAGTGGGAAATTCAGAAATGATAGGAAGGGTTTAGCTGCTCTTTCCATATCAGACCCAAGTCATATAACGTGTGTTGCCAATGATTATGGATTTGATGAAGTTTTCTCGAGATATGTTGAGGCCGTAGGGAACAAAGGTGACATCTTGCTTGGCATTTCGACATCGGGAAATTCAGGTAACGTTATAAATGCTGTTAAGGTAGCGCGTAAACAAGGTATCAAAACTATTGTCCTAACAGGAAAAACAGGCGGAACATTGGCTGAATTAGCAGATCTTGAAATAAGAGCACCACAAAGTGAATATGCCGATCGTGCTCAAGAAATACATATAAAAGTCATTCATACCTTAATTTATGGTATAGAAAGGGCGCTTAAACTTTCCTAGTCTGTTCAGCCTTAATCGCCTCCATTTCTTCCTTCGAATATCTTCTGATTCTAATATTCATTAAACCATACAATACGGTCATTAAAGGACTGATTAAGTTAAAAAAGCAGAACATCCAATAAGTTCCAGTTGCAACACCAAGCACCCCTGCATGATATGCACCACAAGTATTCCAAGGTATAAGTGGAGATGTTACTGTTCCAGAGTCTTCTAAAGTTCTACTTAAATTTTCAGGCTTTAAACCTCTGTCCTTAAACTCTTTAGAGAACATTCTTCCAGGAACAACAATTGCTAAATATTGATCTGATGTTGTCGCATTAAAAAAGATACAAGTACCTGCTGTTTTGGCTATCAAAGAACCTGCAGATTCTTGAGTATTTATAAAACTCGATGTTATTTTTTTAAGCATACCGGTAACCTCCATTACACCACCAAAACACATTGAACAAATAACCAGCCAAATAGTGTTAAGCATACCACTCATGCCTCCTGTAGACAATAAATCATTTACACCTGTATTTCCAGTTTCAATGGCAGAATCTGATGCTATAGCCGTAAAGAATGTGGTGTAGGATGACATGAAATAATTATCCGTAATCCCAGATAGCTGATTTACAATAGCAGGTTGCGCTATAATAGCGGCAATACCACCGGCAATTGTCCCAAAAAACAATGCAGGCAATGCATCCCATTTCATAATGATTAAACCAATAACAACAGCTGGAACAAGAAACAACCAAGGCGAAATCATGAAAGTTTGACCTAAGGTCTGTTGCATTGCTTCAATACCTGCAACATCTGTTTTAGAATCGAGCGATAATCCCAAAAACAAAAAGATAATCAAAGTAATAATTAAGGTTGGTATTGTCGTATACGTCATATAGCGAATGTGGGTGAACAAATCAGTTCCAGCCATAGCAGGTGCAAGATTCGTAGTATCTGATAAAGGCGACATTTTATCACCGAAATAAGCGCCTGATATAATTGCTCCTGCAATCATTCCTTCACCAATACCCATAACACTTCCGATGCCTAGAAGAGCTATTCCAACAGTTGCTATTGTACTCCAAGAGCTTCCTGTCGCCAATGCAACAATAGCACAAATAATACAGGTTGCAACCAAGAAAAAACTGGGGTTTAGTATATCTAAACCATAATAAATCATTGTAGGAACAACACCTGAAATCATCCAAGTTCCGCTCAACGCACCGATTATTAATAAAATTAAAACGGCACCCAAAGCGGACTTAATACTCTCAATCATTCCACTTTGTAAAACACTCCATGAAAAACCTTGACGAATACCAATAGACGCCGCAATAACAGCAGCAAAAAGTAACGCAATTTGATTAGGTCCTCCAGTAGCATTATCCTTAAATACAAAGACATTAAAAGCCAATAATGCGATAAGGGCAACAATAGGAATCAATGATTCTATAAACTTTGGCGGCCTAGTGTTTTCGGTCATATTTGATAGTTTTAACCAAAAATACGTATAATAATTTTGCGACTAATGAACCCCTTTGCTCTCCATCTGTTATTTTTGTAGTATGAGGGATTCTATTGTTATAAAGGGCGCTCGTGTCCATAATCTAAAGAATATAGACGTGGAAATTCCGCATGGGTCATTCACCGTCATTACGGGTGTCTCTGGTTCGGGTAAAACCTCTTTAGCTTTTGATACCCTTTTTGCTGAAGGACAAAGAAGATTCATAGAAAGTATGTCCTCCTATGCCAGACAATTTTTAGGAAAGCTGGACAAGCCAGATATGGATTCGATGAAGGGAATTGCACCATCAATCGCAATTCAACAAAAGGTGACCTCAAACAATCCGAGGTCTACTATCGGCACAACTACTGAAATCTATGATTATCTCAAATTGTTGTATGCGAGAACAGGGGTCACATTTGATCCTGCCACAAATAAACCTGTGATAAAACAAAATACTGGCGATGTCATTAATCATCTAAAAACCTTGGCGTCTAATCAAAAAATAGCGATACTTTCACCGCTAGAAAATATTGATTCATACAAAATAGAAACACTTAATAAACAAGGATTTAAAAGATTATACTTAAATAATAAGTTTATAAATATAAATACCTATAAGTTCAAGAAAAATGATGTGCCCTATTTAGTTATTGACAGAATCGTTTGTGACTTTAGCGAGGAAAGTAACCTGGGTCGTTTTGCAGATTCAATAGACATGGCATTTGATGAAGGAGATGGATTCTGTGTGCTCCTTGATCCTATATCAAATGTAATAACCTCCTTTTCTAAAAGATTTGAATCTAATGGTGTTGCCTTCCAAGAACCAAGCCTGCATTTTTTTGCATTCAACAATCCATTTGGAGCCTGCAAAACCTGTGAAGGTTTTGGACAAGTTTTGGGTATTGATGAAAAACTCGTCATACCCGACACTTCACTGAGTGTGTATGACGGTGCCATAGCGCCCTGGCGAGGAGAGGTTATGGGAAAACACCTAAACAAGTTGATTTACGCTGCAGAAACATTTGATTTCCCAATTCACCGGCCAATTCATGATTTATCTCAGGCAGAATATAACCTACTTTGGGACGGGAACAAGCATTTTAAGGGACTTCATAAGTTTTTTAAAGAAGTAGAAAAGAAAACTTATAAGATACAATACCGCGTATTACTATCGAGATATCGTGGTAGAACGAACTGCACCGAATGCAATGGAACAAGACTTCGAGGGGATGCCGGTTTCGTAAAAATAAATAACAAATCAATCCAGGATCTGGTGCTAATGCCTGTTAATCGATGTCTAGAGTTTTTTGAAAAAATAGATGACAACTTTAACGATTCTAGCATCACGAAACGCATTTTACCTGAAATCATTAATCGATTGACTTATTTGTGTGAAGTTGGTCTAGGATATTTAACTTTAAATAGACAATCCAATACCTTGTCTGGTGGAGAATCACAAAGAATACACCTTGCCACATCACTTGGAAGCGCATTGGTTGGCTCTATTTATATTTTAGACGAACCTTCTATAGGATTGCACCCAAAAGATACTGAAAACCTCATACACGTTCTTAAAAGCCTTCAAGACGTGGGCAATACTGTCGTCGTCGTTGAACACGAGGAAGAAATAATGCGGGCTGCAGATAGAATAATAGATATCGGTCCAAAGGCTGGTATTTTTGGTGGAGAAATCATCTTTAATGGGTCTTTTAAGCAACTCTATAAATCAAAAAACAGTTTAACAGGAGCATATCTGTCAGGAAAGGAAAGTATTGGCATTCCTATAAAACGAAGAAAATCAAAAAATAAAATCACAATTCAAGGCGCCCAACAATTCAATCTAAAAAACTTAAATGTTGACATTCCTTTAGATTGCTTAACCTGCGTAACTGGAGTTTCGGGATCAGGAAAATCCAGCTTGATAGGTGATATACTCTACCCTGCACTTCGGAAAATAAAAGGTATTAGTAATGACATACAAGGTGCCTTTACAAAAATCAGTGGAGCAATGGATGCTATTCATCATGTAGAATTCATAGATCAAAATCCTATTGGGAAGTCATCTAGAAGCAACCCAGTAACTTACGTAAAAGCATTCGATGAAATCCGAGAACTTTTTTCTCGACAAAAGCTATCAAAAACAAGAGGCTACAAGCCAGGATTCTTTTCATTCAATGTGCAAGGCGGTAGATGTGAGGAATGTGAAGGCGAAGGAACAATTACAGTTGGTATGCAGTTTATGGCCGATGTCCATTTAGAATGTGAGACTTGTAAGGGCAAAAGATACAAAACTGAAACTTTAGATATTCTATACAAAAACAAGACAATTCACGACATCTTGGAAATGAGTCTTGATGATGCATTGTTATTATTCAATGAAAATCCAGAACGGCTTGAATTAAAAATTTCACAAAAAATAACACCACTTGTTGATGTGGGGCTTGGATATTTAAAACTTGGTCAAGCTTCAAGCACAATGAGTGGTGGAGAAGCACAAAGAATAAAATTGGCTTCTTTTTTAGCAAAAGGAAATAAACTTGGTGCAACACTTTTTATTTTTGATGAACCTACTACGGGCCTTCATTTCCATGACATAGAAAAGTTAATTATCGCATTCAACGCACTCATTCTTCAAGGTCATAGTATTCTTGTTATTGAACATAACACAGAAGTACTCAAATGTGCGGATCACATCATAGACCTAGGGCCTGAAGGTGGAGAAAATGGTGGTTATATTTTATTTGAAGGTACTCCCGAAGAACTCATAAAAGAGAAAGACAATGAAACCGGGCGGTTTTTGAGAAAAGTGTTTTCTTCTTGATTTATCGTTAGCAATGCGTAATTTTAATTTATGAAGCAAAGAATCACCATAGCTATTGACGGTTTTTCAGCATGTGGCAAAAGTACTCTAGCCAAAGCCGTAGCGGCTCAACTTGGCTATTCTTTTATTGATTCAGGCGCCATGTATAGAGGGGCAGCCCTCTTCTTTTACAGAAAGGGTTTTGTTTCTGAAGAACACATGGACCTAGAAGGTATTTATAGCGTAATTGATCAGCTTAGACTTAGTTTCAGTTTAATTCATGATAAAAACTGTTTATTTCTGAACGATGAAAATATAGATGAAGAAATACGACAAGCACATGTGGCTGCAATTGTATCTAAGGTAGCTACGATCAAAGCTGTTCGAGTTCAACTGGTAAAGCAGCAGCAAGAAATGGGCCGTCTAGGAGGCATAGTAATGGATGGTCGAGACATAGGATCCGTAGTATTTCCAAATGCTGAGCTTAAGCTTTTTGTTACTGCCAATGTGGACATTAGAGTGAAAAGACGTTTTGATGAACTTAAAGAGAAGGGTATTCCACAAACGATGGCTGAGGTAAAAGAAAATCTAATCCAAAGAGACCATGTTGATTCTACAAGAGCCGAAAGTCCTCTTGTAAAAGTTGATGATGCATTGGTTTTAGACAATAGCTTTTTATCAAAAGATCAGCAGCTAAACAAGGTACTAAACCTGGTCTCAGAACGCATCAAACCTTAAGCTGACCACTATGTGTGAAATAAGACTCTAGTACCTTTAAGCAAAGCAAATCCTCCATATCCTTGTCTTTAAATCGACTTACATGCTCATGTGCATTTTTAATGATAACCTCCGCCTTAGAAATATGCGTGGAATAGTAGTCAATCTTTTCTTCCAAATCACTATAATCTGAGGCAATCTCGACGAAATGAACGCCTGGTTCCAAAACACCTTCCATAAACCAAGTCTCACATGTCGGTTTTGGCATAAAACAAAGT